>Ga0224557_1000104_pt1 | contig 95382 bp, 80 predicted proteins | sample 714S31014metaG_FD_180677 | JGI IMG/M metagenome (GOLD analysis project Ga0224557, IMG submission 180677) | Peat soil microbial communities from Stordalen Mire, Sweden - 717 S3 10-14 | ecosystem: Environmental > Terrestrial > Soil > Wetlands > Peat | place: Sweden: Norrbotten County, Stordalen...
AGTCGCCATTCTGCTTGGTCATGCTCTGTTAAATGTCTGTAACCTCCGGACCCACCTCCTCCGGCGCACGCAACCGGTCCAACACCTTCTTCGCCTGATCGATCCTCGATTTACCGATCAACCATCTTGGGCTATCTGGAAGACGTGAGATAACGGTATGGCTGACAGTGATGGCGTGACTGTTCAAATTTGAACATTTTCGCCAATCGCGCATGCGGTACAAACTTCATGGGGCCACGCGCTTTCATCCCAGGGGTATAAATAGTCCTATCCAATTCCCAGTGCACGAGAAATGCTCGCAGTCCAGGTACAGCCCGCTACGTCAGACGGTCGATGGAATTCCGCGCAAAAGGAGGGTACAACTATGCTTTATCGGCAAATCGGCACGCACATCCTAAGTGTATCGGCGGTGGCGCTGCTTCTTGGCGCCACGGCATTCGCACAAACCCAGCAAGACCAGAACTTCGTCAAAACGGCGATGGAGATCAATCTCGCAGAGATTCAAATCGGGCATCTCGTCTTAAAGCAAGGAGCTAGCGAAAGCGTCAGGAAATTCGGCCAGAGAATGATCACCGACCATACCCGGCTGGAAAATGAGATCACGCCAAGTGCAGCGAAGATCGGAATCACCCCGCCCACGGAACTTGCCCCGGACGATCAAGCGCTGTTCACGAAGCTCCAGGGAGAGTCCGGCGCCGACTTCGACGCGACGTATGTTCACGCTATGGCGGAAGGTCATCGCAAGGCTGTCCAACTCTACAAGACGGAGGAGACCGACGCTCAGGATGCCACCGTCAAGAGTGCCGCCACGCACGGAGAGCCAGTCATCGCCGAGCACCTTAGGCTGGCTGAACACCTCCTGAGCACCATGGGCAAGAGCTAGCCTGAATGCTCTACCGAACACCAAGGAGGGAAAGGTAATTCCATGTCGAGAGTCCTATGCAGTTCTTGGCCTCTCCTTTGACGCACCACGAGACCAGGTCCAGGCGGCATACCGGCGCTTGGCCCTGGGACTCATCCTGATCGCAATCCAGACAATCCAGATGCAACGGTCAAATTCCGGTTAAACGCTCTCAACGAGTGTCCGTCAAAAAGAAGTGGACACTCCAAGAGATGCCCCCCTCAGGTCGAGAGGAACTCGGCTACGTACTCAAGCATTTCGTCTGCTATGGCAGATGGGTCTGGAGAACATCAAAATGAATCCAAAGCGCGTTATGTCGCTGTTGCTCCTGGTCGCCTCCGTCGGGGCATGTGGACAAGCGGCCTCAGCTCAAGAGCAGATGAAAGCTGTGCGAGCCACTCTACCCAACGGCATGCGCGTCGTCATTCTCCGCAACACGCTGGCTCCGGTCGTTACAGTGGAAACGAATTTCCTGGTCGGCGGCGATGAGACGCCGCCAGGGTTTCCGGGCATGGCCCATGCGCAGGAGCACATGGCGTTTCGCGGATGCGCAGGGTTGACGGCAGACCAGACGTCTGCCATTTATGCGCAACTCGGAGGCCAGAACAACGCCGACACGCAGCAGAACATCACCCAGTATTTTGACACTGTTCCGGCGGCGGATCTTGACGTCGCTCTCCAGGTGCAGGCTGCTTGCATGCATGGGATTGACGACTCGCAGCAGGAGTGGTCGCAGGAACGGGGAGCCATCGAACAGGAAGTGGCGCGCGACCTGTCCAATCCCACCTACAAATTCATTGACCGCCTCAACCAGGATATGTTCGCGGGCACTCCCTATGCGCACGATCCCCTCGGCACAAAAGCCTCCTTCGACGCCACCACGGACGACATGCTCAAGGACTTCTACAAGAAGTGGTACACGCCGGGCAATGCCATCATGGTGATTGTGGGGGATGTGGATCCCGTCTCGACAATGACGAAGATTCGGCAGTGGTTTGGCGATGTTGCCAGCCATCCTTTACCCGAGCGGCCAACTGTCGAATTGAAGCCGGTCAAGTCAGAGACATTCACGCTTGACAGCAATCTCCCCTACATTCTCGGCTTCATTGCCTATCGGTTCCCCGGAACCAGTTCTCCGGATTATGCGGCCGGCCAGATTCTTGCCGATGTGCTGGCCAGCCAGCGCGCCGATATCTACGGAATGGTCCCGGCAGGCAAGGCGCTGGGAACTCAATTCGGAATTGCGGAGACTTATCCCAAGGCAAGTGTCGGCTACGGATTGGTCGCTCTGCCTTCCGGAGCAGACGTTTCCGGCGCAATGAAGGAACTGCGCGCGATACTGGCAAGCTATGCGCAAAAGGGTGTCCCGGAGGATCTGGTTGCGGCGGCGATTCGCAGCGAGGTCGCCTCCGCGGAATTTGAACGGAACTCGATCCCCGGCTTGGCAAACGTCTGGTCGAGCGCGCTGGCCGCCGAGGGCCGTATCTCTCCCGATGAAGACATTGAAGCCATCAAGAGGGTCACGCTCGCGGACGTGAATCGGGTTGCCAAAGAGTACCTGGTTGACGAGAACTCGATTACGGCAACTTTGAAGCCAGTGCCGACGGGACAACCCGTCTCTGGAAAGGGATTTGGCGGCGCAGAACAGGTCACCTCGGCTCCGACCAAACCGGTGCAGCTTCCCGCGTGGGCCGCAGGTGCGCTGGCCGAGCTCAAAGTTCCTGAAAATTTCATCAACGTGTCGGATACAACACTGCCCAACGGAATTCGTTTGATCGTGAAGACGGATCGGACGAGCCCGACCGTCTCAGTTGCAGGTTCAGTGAAGCACGAATCCGACCTGGAGACACCGGCCGGAAAGGAAGGAGTCTCCGACCTTCTTGACGGGCTGTTCTCCTACGGAACCCAGACGCTGGATCGGCTGGCCTTCCAGAAGGCGCTTGACGATATTGCCGCGAATGAGAGTGCAGGCTTCGGTTTTTCAGTGGATGTGCTGAAGGAGCACTTCTCTCGCGGCGTCGAGTTGCTGGCTGACAACGAACTTCATCCCGCGCTGCCGCCGGAAGCATTTGCAGTCGTCCAGAAGCAGACGGCGCAGTTTGTTGCCGGAAACTTGCAGAGTCCAGGCTACCGGACATCGCGCGCGCTTGAACTGGCATTGCTGCCCACCGGCGACCCGGCATTGAGAGAGGTAACGCCGGCTACCGTCGGCAAAATCACCCTGGACGAAGTGAAGCAATATTATGCCTCCACCTTTCGCCCCGACCTCACTACGATCGTGGTCATTGGCGATGTCTCTCCGGAACAAGCCCGGCAAGTGATTGAAAAGTGGTTTGGGGATTGGAGGGCGGCTGGCCCGAAGCCCGATACTACGCTGCCTCCCATTCCGATCAACAAGCCCTCGGCCGTCAATGTAGCCGATTCTGAAGCGGTGCAGGACTCCGTGGTTCTTGCCGAAGAACTAAACCTGAACCGCTTCGACCCCGATTATTACCCGTTGCAATTGGGAAATCATGTTTTGGGTGGAGGCTTCTACGCCACGCGTCTCTATCACGATCTGCGCCAGGTGGCCGGCTACGTCTATACCGTCAACGTAAGTTTGAGTGCCTCGAAGACCAGGGCCAGCTATTCCGTCGACTATGGCTGCAATCCAGAGAATGTCTCCAAAGCGAGGGCTTTGATTCAGCGCGACCTTGGCCAGATGCGGACCGAGGACGTGTCCCCGGGCGAGCTGCAGCAGGCCAAGGCGTTGCTTCTACGGCAGATTCCTTTGAGCGAGTCGAGTGAAAGCGCAGTTGCCGGAGGGCTGCTCGGACGCGCTCAGATTGGCCTTCCGCTCGACGAGCCGATACGTGCGGCGAAGAGGTACTTTGAAATGAATGCTGGCGATGTGAAAGCCGCGTTTTTCAGGCAGGTGCGTACCGGCGATTTTGTCCAAGTTGTGCGTGGTCCAGCTCCGCAGTAGGTCGCCAGACTTTACAGGGTCAACGCGAACATTCACGGTGACGCAAGAAAGGATAAGCTGAAGCCAGCGTGCTCAGCCATCACGAGGTGTGCCTTTCCTCCTCAACTCGCCCGCAAAAGGACAGGTAGAATTCACGATGCCGGGGCTGGGAACGCAGTGCGCAGACCTGCTGCGCTGGCCGGAATGAAGCCTGCAAAAAGCCCTAAGCCCTGCTTTCTGGGGGTATATTGGGGGGTATTCTCTTCGACTGGAAAGTTATCTATATGCGATTGAGTTATTTACGTGGCGATGTGAGTCCCTCACTCCCACCGAACAGCTTACAGCAACGATCTGGCCACATCCCTCCGCAAGGCCCTTCTTTATCGCGGATCAGGGCGCACGAGCGGTCGTGATCGAGGTGTATATTTCTCTCTGGCGGAATACCGAGCGGTTGCAAGGAGAGGAACGACATGGCAGTGCAAAGGAGTGAGCCCGTAAAGCCGGCAGCGAATGAAGTATTGCTCATTACGAGCGGCGATCTGCGGCTTGCCGCAAATCAGGAGTGTTGGCCTGCGCAGCGGGACATGGAAGAGAAGTTGACGGCGGCGTTTGCTCAGCAAGGCATCAAGCTTGTCCGCGCCCATGCTTACAACGAGGCGGAGAAGCATGGCTTCATCTCGTCGCAGCGCATGGGGATGGATGTCTTCATGCACATCCATCCAGAAGCCAGAGTTGTTTTCGCGACGGCTGCGTGGCAGTACAGTCATCATGTGCTGCCGGGTCTGCGCAGCCATCAGGGACCGATTTTGACGGTGGCAAACTGGTCAGGACAATGGCCGGGATTGGTTGGCCTGCTCAACCTGAATGGGTCGCTGATCAAGGCGGGCAGAAAGTTCTCCTCCATTTGGAGCAAGGACTTTACGGACGATTATTTTCTCAGCGCGCTTCAAGAATGGTTGCGCGACGGCAGCGTCAGCCACGATGTTTCGCATGTGCATCCACTCGATTTGGACAAACTGGCGGCCGAGAGCGCTGAACTGGGCGCTTCGCTGGCGCGCGATCTCAGGCATCGCAAAGCCATCATCGGCATCTTCGATGAAGGCTGCATGGGCATGTACAACGCCATCATCGATGACGAATTATTGAATCCGGCGGGCATCTACAAAGAGCGCCTGAGCCAATCCGCTCTGGTGGCGAAGATGCGGACGGTGGGCCAGGCGGAAGCAGAGGCTGTCTACCAGTGGCTGGTTGCAAAGGGCGTGAAGTTCGATCTGGGCAAGGACCCCGCAACCGAGCTGACGCTCGAGCAGGTGACAGAGCAATGCAAGATGTATATCGCGGCGGTGCGCATCGCAAAGGAATTTGGCTGCGATGCGATCGGCATCCAGTATCAGCAGGGATTGAAAGACATGACGGCGGCGTCGGATCTGGCCGAGGGAATGCTGAACAATGCGGATCGTCCGCCGGTATTTGCGGAAGGGACGAATGAAGAGCTTTACGCCGGCGGACCGCTGGTGCATTTTAACGAAGTGGACGAATGCGCAGGCGTGGATGCTCTGATCACGAATCGTTGCTGGAGTGCGCTTGGGCTTGACCCATCGACGACGCTGCACGATGTTCGATGGGGCGAGCACTACAAAGGACAGGGCATCGATGCGTTTGTCTGGCTGCTGCAAATCTCAGGAGCCGCGCCCGCGAATCATTTTGCCGATGGCTACGCCGGGGCCAGCAGCGAACGCCAGCCGGCCATGTATTTCCCTCTTGGCGGCGGATCGCTGAAGGGTATCGGCAAGCCGGGCGAGATGGCCTGGAGCCGCGTATTCGTTGAGGGTGGCGCGCTTCATGCGGACTTGGGGAGAGGCACGATCGTGAGCCTGCCGTTGGAGGAGACGGAGCGCCGCTGGCGCGAGACGACGCCGCAATGGCCGATCGTTCATGCCGTCTTGCATGGCGTAAGTCAGAATCAACTGATGGCTCGGCATCGCGCCAACCACGTGAACGTTGCGTATGCGCCTTCAGCGGAGATGGCCGACAAGGCTCTGGCGACGAAGGCTGCCATGCTTGCGGAGTTGGGCATCACGGTGCATCTGTGCGGCATTACGCAGAACGGCTGAGGAGTGTCTGAACCAGTTTGATTGGGATGAAGGCATTCCCTCAGGGGCTAAAGCTCGGCTTGCTTTTGCGGTGTTTTCGGCACGACTGAAGTCGTGCCCTGACACGGTCGGAAGTCAGAATCGAGTCTTTCCGCGGCCTGTAAAGCCCGGCTTGATTTTTCCTGGTCCGGTGGCGCGGCCGATGCGCCGCCCTTTCAAAGCAGTGAAGACTTACTGCGGAATTGTCTCTTCCGCCGGCAGGATTCCCATCTCCTGATAAATGGGACGGATTTCGCGGCGCACCTTCGGCAACCGCGTGGCAAACCATGCCGCGCTCAATAGGACCAGGGAACCGTTGGCGATGACCGTCCATGGAGCGCCGGCCATATGTGCCAACGATCCGGCCAGCAGGCTGCCAAACGGGGCCATGCCGACGAAGGCCATCGTATAGTAGCTCATCACGCGCCCGCGCTTGTCTTCAGGGACGATGGTCTGGATGACCGTGTTGCTGCCGGCCATGCCCTGCATCATGCCCGCACCGGCCACCAGCAGCATGATCATCGAAAGCCAGAAGACCCGCGACAATCCAAAGCCAATCAGGCCCAAGCCAAATACGGCCGCGGCGATGGGAATCATCTTCACCAACCCGCGCACGCTCTTGCGCGCGGCAAGCGAGAGTGCCGAAACCAACGCACCCACGCCCATTGCACCCATGAGGAAGCCAAGCGTATGCGGGCCGCCATGCAGGACCCTGGCGGCGAAGATGGGCATGAGCACCACAAACGGCATACCCATCAGGCTGACCACGGCAAACAGCAGCAGAATTGTGCGGACGGGCAGAAACTCCGACACATAGATCCAGCCGACCTTCAACTCGGTCAGCGTCGAGGTGACCTTTCGCTTGGCCGCGGCGGCAGGAAGCCGCATCAGCAGGAGCGAGGCAATGACGGCCAGATAACTGATGCCATCGACGAGAAAGCACCAGCCCTCGCTGGAGACAGCGATCAACATCCCGGCCAGCGAAGGACCTACCAGACGCGCCATGTTGACCATGGAGGAGTTGATGGCAATGGCGTTGGAGAGGTCGCGCCGGTCCTCGACCATCTGCACCATGAAGGCCTGGCGGCCGGGCATGTCGAACGCATTGACGATGCCCTGCATCACGCTGAGAGCCAGCAGCCAGTGGATCGTGATGTGGTGGGAGAGGGTGAGAGCCGCCAGCGCCAGCGACTGGACCATGGATAAGGTCTGCGTCCAGACCAGGACCTGGCGGCGGTCGAGCCGGTCTACCCATACGCCGGCGAAGGGCGCAAACAGAAAGGTGGGAATTTGACCGGCAAAGCTGATTGTGCCCAGCAGCAGCGCCGATCCGGTGAGCCTGTAAACCAGCCAACTGGTGGCGATGCGGGTCATCCAGGTGCCGATGAGGGAGATGCTCTGGCCGCCGAAGAAGAGGCGGAAGTTGCGATGGCCGAGCGCACGCCATGCGTGGGAAGAGCCGCTGTAGACGCGCGGTTCCATTGCGGCCGAGACTTCGGCTGATTCCGCGCGGGTTGGTTCTTCTGTCTCGCTCAAGATTGGGTCCTCGGCCGCTTAATTGGGCAGACGTTACGGCACCATGCCCAGCTCGCGGAGCAGGAAGGCATAGTCGAAGGCGATCTCTTTCAGGTAGTCGTAGCGGCCGCTTGCGCCGCCGTGGCCGGCTTGCATGTTGGTGAGCAGCAGCAGCGGATTTTTGTCCGTCTTGAGGGTGCGGAGCTTGGCTACATACTTGGCCGGCTCCCAGTACATGACCTGGCTGTCGTGGAGGGATGTCTTGACTAACATCGCCGGATAACTACCTGCCTGAATATTGTCATAGGGCGAATAGCTCAACATGTACTTGAAGTAATTCTCTTCGTTGGGATTGCCCCACTCCTCGTACTCGGGAACGGTGAGCGGGAGCGTGGCGTCGAGCATGGTGTTCATCACGTCAACAAATGGCACGTGGGAGACGACGGCGCGGAACAGGTCGGGGCGCATGTTGGCTACCGCGCCCATCAATAGACCTCCAGCGGAGCCGCCTTCGATGGCCACCCGCGCCGGGTCGCCATAGCCCGTGGATGTCAGGTGTTCGACGGCGGCGATGAAGTCCGTGAAGGTGTTGCGCTTGACGAGCATCTTGCCGGCGTCGTGCCAGGGCTTGCCCAGATCGCCTCCGCCGCGGATGTGGGCGTAGGCGATGACGACGCCGCGATCGAGCAAACTGAGACGGTTGGAACTGAAACCGAGGGGAAGCGCGTAACCATAGGATCCGTAGCCGTAGACGTACAACGGATTGCGGCCTGACTCGCGCATGTCTTTGCGGTAGACCAGAGAGACGGGAACCTTGACGCCGTCCGGCGCAACGGCATGGACGCGCTCGCTGGCATACAGGGTACGGTCGAAGCCGCCGGGAATCTCAAGCTGCTTGAGCAAGGTGGCGTCGCCGGTGGTTACGTGGTACTCGTAGACCGAACTGGGCGTGACCAGGGACTGGTAGGCGTAGCGGAATGTGGTTGTATCGAAGACGCGGTTGACGTGCGGGTGGGCGTTGTAGGCCGGCTCGGGGAAGGCAATTTCGCCGGCAGGGACAGCTTCAGGACCGGATTCGGCTTCAGCGCCCGTGAAGCGCCAAATGCGCAGCCGGGGCAGGCCGTCTTCGCGCTCGCAGGCCACAAAAAAGCCGGCGAACAGATCCACATCCTCGAGCATGACGCCGTCGCGGTGAGGAATGCGCTCGGTCCAGCGGTCGCGGCCCGGCGTGGCTACCGGTGCGGTAATCAGGCGGAAATTCCTTCCCCGATCGTTGGTGCGGATGAACCACAGGCCGTTGCGATGGTCGATGGAGTATTCATGCTCGTCCTGGCGGGGACTGATGAGGGTGAAAGCGCCTTCAGGGTCGTTTGCCGCCAACACGCGGGATTCGCTGGTGGTGTGGCTGGCCGATTCAAGGACCAGAAATTTGCCGTCACGCGTACGGCCGGCGCCCAGGTTGAAGCGCTCATCGTCGTCCTGGAAGACCAGCTCGTCCGCAGCGTGCGGTGTGCCCCGCATGTGGCGCCAAAGCTGGTACTGGCGCTTCTGCTCTTCGTCCTCGACCGTATAGAAAAGTGTGCAATTGTCCGCGGCCCAGACAGCGGAACCGACACGTTCCACTTCGCCGGGCAAGGTCTCGCCGGTGGTCAGGTCCTTGATGTGCAGCGCGTATTGGCGGAAGCCGGTGAGGTCAGTGGTGTAGGCCAGCCAGCGGCCATCGCCGGTGATGTCCGTGGCGCCGATGGAGAAGAAGGCGTGGCCCTGGGCTAGTTGGTTGCCGTCGAGGATCACTTGCTCCGGCGTGTCCTCAGTTGCGTTGGGGGAGCCATGCGTGCGGCAGTGAATCGCGTATTGGCGGCCCTCTTCGGTGCGCGTGTAGTACCACCAGGCGCCGTCGCGGAAGGGCACGGAAACGTCGGTCTGCTTTACGTGCGAGAGCATCTCCCGGTAAAGGTCCTCGCGGAGGCCGGCGAGCGGGGCCATAAGGGCTTCGGCGCAGGCGTTTTCGGCCTCGAGGTAGACGGTGACCTCGGGGTCTTGCTTGTCGCGCAGCCATGCGTAGTCGTCGGTGAGGACCGTGCCATGCAGGTGGGTCTCAGTGTGTTGCTTGCGGGCGGTTGGAGGAGGGAGGGGCTGGCTCTCAGTCATTTGTTTCCAGTGTAGTGCAGAGGCAGCCTCTAGCTTCTAGCTCTGCCTGCGCTTGACCAATTTGAGTGGCGAACGGATCGAGCTCACCCTGGGAATAGGAGCTAAAAGCTGGAAGCTGGAGGCTAGAAGCCAGGCGGCGGTGGAACCTTTGGGCCTCCGTCCGCGTACAATGGAGAGCGATGAAGGGCTTTCGCCGCACATATTTGCCCGCTTTCCGGCTCCTGTTGGCCGTACTGTTGGGATTTTCCGCTTCGGCTGCACTGGCCGAGCGGGTTGAAGACCTGCCCCAACCCACCGATTACGTGAGCGATTACGCCCACGTGCTTTCGGCGGAGACCGTTGCGCGGCTTGACCGCATTTGCGGCCAACTGGACCACTCCGCGGCCAACTCGCAGTTGGCGATCGTGACCGTCCCGACCATGGATGGGGACGACGCGGCGGACTACGCCAACCGGCTCGAAGACAAGTGGAAGATGGGCAAGAAGGGGTCGGACCGCGGCGTACTGTTTCTGCTTGCCGTGAACGAACACAAGTACCGGATCGACGTGGGTTACGGGTTGGAAGGCATCCTGCCCGACGGCAAGGTGGGCGACATTGGCCGGGATATGGTCCCCGATCTGCGCGCCAGCGACTATGACGGCGCAGTGTCGCTCGCCGTGGGTGAGTTGGCCCAGGCGATCGCCGCCGATGCCAAGGTGACGCTGGACGAAGAGCCGGCGCCTGTGAGTCGGCCGGCGAGGCCGGCTTCATCGGTGGGCAACGGGATTCTGATGGTCATTCTGGTGATCTTTTTTGGCGGGTTTTTCATTCTTCGGCTGCTGCTGAGTTTTGGCCTCTTTGGCGGCTGGGGTGGGCCGTTTCTGCGCGGCGGCGGTCTGGGCGGTGGAGGCTTTGGCGGTGGAGGCTTCAGCGGCGGCGGCGGTGGTGGTGGCGGATTTGGCGGGTTTGGCGGCGGCGGCTTCGGCGGCGGCGGCGCGGGCGGAAGCTGGTAGAGTTTTCAAGTTTCAAGAGAAGGGGCATGCCTAAGCGGATGCCGGAGGAGAAAAGGACTGTATGAGCAAGGGACTTTGGATTGCGCTTGGGGTGGTTGGCGTTCTGGTTTTAGGCCTTTTCATGGTATTCAGCAGCTATGTGAGCGCCAGGAATCAGATGGTCGCCAAGGATCAGAATGTAAAGGCCATGTGGTCGGAGGTAGACGTGCAGATGGAGCGGCGCGCCGACCTGATTCCCAACCTGGTGGAGACGGTGAAGGGCTTTACCAAGGAAGAAAGCACCGTCTTTGGCGATATTGCCAATGCCCGTGCGGGCATGTTGAATGCACAGGGGCCGCAGGCGAAAATCGCAGCGAATGGGCAGTTGGACTCCGCAATCGGGCGACTGCTTCTGCTCACCGAAAACTATCCGCAACTGCGATCGAGCGAGCAGTTCATGCGCTTGCAGGACGAGCTCTCCGGAACCGAGAATCGCATCGGCGTGGCGCGTAAACGCTACAACGACTCGATCCAGGACTACAACACCTTTATCCTTCAGTTTCCCAACAACATCTGGGCAGGGATGGCCGGATTCAAGGAGAACGACGCCTACTTCACGGCCAGCCCGGCTGCGCGGGCGGTGCCTGCAGTGAAGTTCTAGCGGCTGCTCTGACAAACGGTTAGCGCACAAGGCGAAAAGGCCATTCCGCAGTGCGGGATGGCCTTTTCAATGGTTAAGGTTCTTCCGCCGTCCGGACTACTTGAAAGAGGCGATGGCGCTGGCCTCGTCGTCGAAGATGTCGAAGACGGTGTAGAGCTTGGTCAACTGGAGCAGGTCGTGAACTTTCTTGGTGAGCTTCAAGAGCTTGAGGGCTGCGCCCTGGTTCTTGGCCGTGGTGAAGGCGCTTACCAGCTCGCCTAACCCGGAGCTATCGATATAGTTCACGTCTCCCAGGTTGAGCAGGATACTCTTCTGTCCTTTGCCGATCAGGTCGCGAATGGCATCGCGTATCTGCACGCTGCCTTCGCCCAGAGTGATCCGCCCGCTGAGGTCCAGAACGGTGACGCCGTCCAATTCACGGGAAGCAATAGTAAGTGCCACGGAAATTCCTCCTTGTTGCTATTACGGTTATAGCACTTTCGCCGGTAGCAGTGGCAGTGAAAATCACAAGTCCCCAAGCCGTCCACGGGGTTTGTGATGCACCCCCGTCCGCCGCCTACGCTCGCTGCGCAAGCACGTCTCAAGTTTTTGGGTCAGCCGGCGCCAAATTCTTTACAAGCGTCAACTCAGTGCCGGGATGCAGTTGTCGAAAGTGTACCTCATCCATGAAGGAACGGATAAGGAAGATGCCGCGGCCAGTGCCGCGCAAAAGATTTTCCGGCGCAAGCGGGTCCGGAAGCGAGTCCGGATCGAGTCCCCTGCCCTGGTCGGCGATGGTAAACACAAGTGCCGCGCCGGTGTTCTCAAGGCTAACGGCAATCTGCTTGGCGGGGTCGTATTCGTTGCCGTGCAAAACAGCGTTCACGGCTGCCTCGCGCACCGCCATGGTAACGCGGAAACGCTCGTCTTCGTCGAGGCCGGCCTCTTCCGCCAGTTTGTCCGCGGCTGCCTCCACCTCGCCAACGCTGTCCATCGTGGAACTCAGCGAAAAACTCATCCGTCGTTTGGGTGTGCTCACCGGGTTGGAATCCGCCTCTTCCGGAACGGGGGTGGGAAATTCGCCCTGCCGCGCCTCAGGAACCTTGCTGGCAGTTTCATGGCTGGAAGAGATTGTGTCAAGGGGGAGTGTTCGCCAAGACAAGATGAGCATGAGGGAGTTTGGGCGGGGAGAATTGCGGATGGATGGGTCTCAGGCAAAGAAGCTGATCTGGCGGCTTGGGTGCTGCGCGGCTGGGTGCGGGGTGGGGTCTGCGTCGTCTTCGCCAGCCAGGTTCTGGAACTCGTCATCCGCACCGCCGTCTTCGGGGCCGTCATCCTCGGAGCCGTCTTCGGGGCCGCGGGCGGATTCCTGATTGCTGGGGGAGTAGGTCTCGTCGCCGGTTCTTGCCGAGTTCTCGACCCTCTCCATGGGCAGCGGCTCCAGGTCTGACCCGATGGTGCGAGTGAGGGGCAGAAGCGCGAGGTTGATGATTGGAGTGATTCCCATCGTCGTTGCTCCCGGAGCAAGGCTGGTTCAAGGGCTTCCCATATAGCGGGATATTATAGCTGAATATCGGCATTTCGGCGATGAACTTTAGTGGTGACGCAAATGCCGCAAAACCAACGCGGGCTTTACAGGTTATTGAAGGATGGACAGGGGCCCGCAGCGGATCAGGCTACTTGCGTAGAGCCAGGGCCGGCGGAATGATCAGGGCGGGACGGGCTGGGGTATTGGCGGGAGCTGCGGTTTGGGCCTGATTCCGTTCAAGGAGCGCCATACCCTGCGCCAGATCCATGCCTGCGGGCACGGGGAGAAAACCGCCTGAGATTTCGCTTGTCTCGTGGGCGAAGTTCTTGACGAACAGGGCGCGGACAAGGACATGCACTTCCATCCGCTCAGTCTTCCACTCCGTGGGGCTGACCTGGGTGCGCACCAATTGGAACCAGCCACCTTTATAAAGGCGGCCCAGCAAGCCATAACCGAAGTCGACATTTTCTTCCACATGGGCGTCGAGGCGGGCGAGCCGCTTCATCCGGGCGTCGACCCAGATTGTGCCATCCAAGGCGTGGAAGATGCGCGCTTCAATGGTATGGGCGGAGTAGAGAGGATTGGGACGAAAGCGGAGGCGGAGGCAGCCATTCTCGCCGCCGTCATATTCGAAGAGGAAGGCATTGGGCAACATGGCCAGAATCCGGCCGATTTGCTTTTCGTCGTCGTCATACTGCTGGCGATGCTTTGCCTGCTCGCCGGGCGAGTGGAGGAGGAGCTGGAGCCGGGCCTGCTCCTGCTGTTCGGCTTCCGCGGTGAGCGGGTGGCCGTTGGTGAGGGAGAGTCGGGCGACGGGACCTTGGCCGGTCTCAACCTGATCCTCGAGGCGCGTTTCCTGCTGGAGCCGGCTCTGAACCCAGTAGCGCCAGTAGCCGTGGTCACGGTGGTCGTTGAGCTCGTTGTAGACGACCTCGCGGATGAGCTGCGCGGCCGGGATGGATGGCTGCGGCTGGGCTTGTGCGCAAGGGGCGAGTTGGGCCAGAACCAGAAGCCCCGCGGCTACGCAAAGCAGGCGCATTCCGTTGCCGCCCAAGCGCAGGTTTGAGACCCAATCGACGTTTTGACGCGGCTGCGGTGAAGAAGAACCAAGTTTCCGAAGAAATGGTTGAATGCCGAGGCGTAGGCCGGTCTTGTCGCCAGGTCTTATGCCCTGGCCCGCGAGTCCGTGTTCTCCAGATGGAACCATCCCCATAGCCTCTGGCCAGAGCCACGCTGCCTCTGGAGTTGTTAGACTGACTCCATGGTGGATGAACTGGAGTTCCGCAGTCTGGCCGATATAGCTCTCGACGCGCTGATGCAGCATTTGATTGTGCGCGAGACGGAAGACGAGGCCGGTTTCGAGGTTGAGGGGCAGGGGGGACTGCTGACCGTGGTGTTCGAGGAGCCGGCGGGGAAATTTGTGATCACGCCGAATGCTCCGGTGCGGCAGATCTGGATTTCGGCGCTTTCAACCAGCTTCAAGCTCGATTGGGATGAGGCGGCGCGGGCCTTTGCGCTGCCGAAGACGGGGGAGCAGTTGATTCCGCTGGTGGATCGATTGATCGCGGAGCAACTGGCGGGGTAGCGAGGTTCCAGGTCTGACCGGCGCGATTTATTTCCATTGGTCTCTTGCGGAATCCCCGGCCTGCTGGGCAACACATTCTTTGGCCCTTTATTTTCAATCGGTTAGAAGATTCGATTTTCTGGCTTCAAAGGCGGTCCTTGCTCAAAGGCAAGACCTGGGTCAACCGGCTGGCTGGTAGAGCTCATCATCGCGGCCGTGGCAGTTGGCTGGTTCGATCATTGACGCCGGCCGGCTCACTTCTTGTCGAATTCGAGAGTGCAGGCGCGGCCTTCGACGCGGGTGCCTTCCCCGTGTCTTTCATCGAAATGGGAGCGGATGTGGTAGCCAAACTCGGTACCCTTGGCCGTGTCGTTCCCAGGGACGTACTCCTTTGAGCCGGTTTTCCCGTTGGCATAGAGCTTTCCGACGCCATCCTCTCCGATTGGCCCGTCAATGACCAGGTATCCCGGCTCGTCCTGGGTACCGTGAAGCCCGTGGAAGTTGCCATTTTTGACCACGCTCATGAACTGATAGGAGAAGCCAAGCGCTCCCCTTAAAGGCTCGCAGGAGACGGTTGTCTGCCACTTCCCGTCGAAGCGGAGAGAATGATCGGGGTGGTCCTGTGCAATCGATGCCGCCGGCAAGAGCAGCAGGGCTATGGCTGTGAGAAGGCAGGCCGTCTTCCGCATGGTGTTCTCCTCGTTCACCCATAGTAGGGAGACGGCGGCCAGGTTGCCAAGAGAAAAGCAGGTCCGCCAGAACAGTCGGCCTGGCATTGTGCCGGGCCAAGACAGGGATCGCGTAAGCGCTGCGTACTGAACGGCGGATTGACGATAGCCGGACAGGCGAAATCTAAAGGCCCGGCGGGGCCGGAGCGGCTGGCGCGGCCGCACCAGGTTGCTGTCTGGTGAATTCGAAGGTGCAGGGACGGCCGACGATGCCCAGACCCTCATTCCTGGCGCCGCTGCCCTCTGTGTCTTTGAATTGGGCCTTGACGTCCCAGGTGTATTCCTCACCTTTATGGGCGAAGACTCCACGGGCATATTTCCTGGAGTTGATGAAGCCGTCGCCCGACAGCTTTGCGCTGCCGTCGTCCGCGATCTTGCCCGTCAGCAGAAAGGATCCGGGCTCTCCTTCTGTGCCGCGCAGCGCGCGAAAGTTGCCGTTCTGGATGACGCCGTCAAGATACCACGTGAAGCCCTCGGTGCTCCCTTTTGGAGGGCAGACGATCTTGGTGTGCCAATTGCCGTCGAAGCGTTCCGCCCCAATGAGAATTCCTGGCAAGAAGATCAATGCGCAGACGATCAGAAGCCGGGTCGATTTCATTCCATTTCCTCCGCGGCGGATTCTAGCACTGCGGTCATGCGATGTCCACAGATGGAGGCCGGTTGCGGAGCGGGGACGGTCCGGCGCCTGCACCGGACCGTCCGCAAGTTTTTACTGCAAGGAATAGATGGTCTTGAGAACCCTATCGGCTAATACCTTGGGGAGCGGGGCATAGGAGAGATTGGAAACCTGGCTCTCGCCGGAGTTGACAATCCAACTGAGCAGATCCTTGATCACCTTGCCCTTCGCCGGATCGGCGCAGTGGACAGGAATCAGGAGGTAGGTGAAGCTGGAGATGGGGTAGGCGTTGGCGCCGGGGGCATTGGTGATGGAGACTCGGTAATCGGCGGGAATCAGCTTGACGTCGGCCCCGGCGGCGGTGACGCCTTCGATGGAAGCCTTCTCCCAGTTTCCGGCTGCGTTCTTGACTTCGCCGAAGCTGATCTTGTTTTGCAGAGCATAGATGAGCTCGACGTAACCAATGGCGCCGGGCATCTGGCGGACCATGCCGGAGACGCCCTCATTGCCCTTGCTGCCTACGCCGACGGGCCAACTGGGGGAAGCGCCCTTGCCGGGTCCGTTTTCCCATTCCTTGCTGACCTTGCTGAGGTAGTCGGTAAAGATGTAGGTGGTGCCGCTGCCGTCGGAACGATGAACGACAATGATCTTCAGGTCGGGCAATTTGACGCCGGGATTGTCTTTGGCGATGCGGGGGTCGCTCCAGTTGCCGATCTTGCCGAGGAAGATGTCAGCCAGCACGTCGGAGCTGAATCTGACATCGTTTACGCCGGGAACGTAGAAGATGGGCACCACCGCGCCGAGCACGGTAGGAATGTGAATGAGTTTGATTTTGGATGCGGCCAGCGCTTCATCGGTCATTGGCATGTCAGAAGCGCCAAAGTCTACGATGCCTGACGTGAACTGCTTGATTCCGCCGCCGGAACCGATGGACTGGTAGTTGATTTCGACGCCGGGGTGCGCGGCGGCGTACTCGCTAAACCATTTTGAGTAGATCGGATAAGGAAATGTTGCGCCCGCCCCGGTCAAATTCTGGGCCTGAGCGGCGCTTGCGGCCAACACCAACAACACAACGGCGACCAACGATTTTTTCACGGAAAGCTCCTTGCAGAATTGCTGCCGTAGATGATTGTCTACGGCCAATGTTACGGGGGTTTGAATCGAGGGAAACTTTGTTCAGGATTCTTGCTCTTGGGCAACTCAGGGCAGAAAACAACATCGGGGAAGGGGCTCGGCAATTGGGCGGCGAGTGCGGAATTGCTCAGCTTTTCGGCATGGCAGGCAGATATGGTTTTTCGAAGCCCTACGCGAGCAGAATATTCTGAACGATCCAGGCGGCAAAAGGGTTCCTTCATAGGCTGCATCAGTTTATAAAGGGATATCAGCGTGAATCGACGAATGCCCATGAAGCACCTCTTCGCCGGTGGCCAATGGACGCGTGTGCTTGAGCGTGGAATCCTGCTTGTGGCGATGGTGGCCATTCTGGCCCAGGTCGCAGTCTGCCGGATACATGCCCAAGCGACAGCGCCGAATCCGTCTGCCATTGGCGGTGGGCCCGATGAGATGAACCGGGCTGATCCTGTTTTGGTGCATAGACCTGGGCCTGCAGTGAAGGTGGATCAACCCGCCATCATCAATGGGCGGCCCTATGCGCGGCCGTCGAAGAAAGATCAGTTCGAGGATTATCTGCGCGACACCTATGGGCTGCCGGCGCTGGCCCGGACTGTCGTACGCGCCTCCTACGGACAGGGCATGGACTTGCCCAGTGGTTGGGGCCAGGACTGGGCGGGCTTCGGCCAGCGCTTCGGCTCCGGCGCCGCAACCACGGTGATCGACGGCAATATGCGCTACGGCATGGAGACGCTCTTCCACGAGGATATGCGGTATATTCCGTGCCATGGCTGCTCAATAAAGCGGAAAATCGAGAACGCGCTGATGGCCGAGATCACCGCGCGACACGACAGCGATGGGCATCGATTTTTTACGCTGACGCCAGTCATCTCCGACATGACCGGCCCGATCATCGCCAACAGCTCCTGGGTGCCCAACCACGGGCCTCTGGACGGCGTCATTGGCTCGCGCGTGACGGTCGCCACGCGCATCGGCGGCCATCTGTTTACGGAGTTTGTGCTGGAACTGCGGCACTACGACCCACCGCTGCCGGATTGAGTTAGCAGGCTAGCGGCGGCCACCGCAAATAGAGTCCTTTACCGATGCTCGCAAATGGGCGGGATTCGCAGAAGAGACTTCCCGCAGGGGCTAAAGCCCGGCTCGTTTTGCGCCATTTATGGCACGACTGAAGTCGTGCCCTTTCAAAACATAAACGACCATCTTTGTGGCGGACACCGCTAGCGGCGGCATCGCTCGACGCAGTTTCATCCCTCCGTGGGTCGGCAAGACCGGTGGACGACGGACACAAGACCGGCTAATTCCACCGCAAAAGTCTAGGCGTTTGGCGGAGCCGTCTTCTCTCCCACTGCGGCTGGTGCGAGGGGCAACGTGAAGTGGAATTGTGCGCCTGACCCGAGTTCGCTTTCGGCCCAGATGCGTCCGCCATGGGCCTGGACGATGTGCTTGACGATGGCAAGGCCGAGGCCGGTTCCGCCGGAGTCGCGGGAACGGGCTTTGTCAATGCGGTAGAAGCGCTCGAAGATGCGCCCTAGATGTTCGAAGGCAATGCCGGGGCCGAAGTCCTGGACGGTGAATTGCACTTCAGTGGCGGCCTCGGAGGTGAGGAGCCGGGCGCCGACACGGATGCGCTTGCCGGCATCGCCGTACTTCAGGGCATTTTCAATCAGGTTGCCAAAGACCTGGTTCATGGCGTCCGGGTCGGCCATGACCAGCGCGTCTGGGGCGCCTGACGATTCAAGCTCGACCTTGGAATCGACGACGATTCCTCCGAGGGACTGGATGGCGTCATGAACCAGGGCCGAGGCGCGGGCGGGCTGGAGAGTGAGCTTGTAGTCGGGACTCTCGACGCTGGCCAGGGCGAGCAGATCCTCGGTGAGGCGGTTCATGCGGGTGGCGTTCTTGAGGATGACGGCGAGGAACTCGCGGGTGGTTTCGGGGTTGGAATTGGGGTCTTCGACGAGCGTTTCAACATAGCCCTGGATGGAGGTGAGCGGGGTGCGAAGCTCGTGGCTGACATTGGCGATGAAGTCGCGCCGGGACTTCTCGGCGGCCTCGATGCGGGTGACATCGTGGAGTACGACGAGCGCGCCGCCACTGGGCAACGGAGCCGCGTTGATCTCAAAGATGCGGCCTGGGGCCAAAGAGCTGGCGCGGCCAAAGCGGACTTCCCGGTTCTCAAGGGCGCCGCGGACACACGCCAGGACCTCGGGGTCGCGGACGGAGTGAACCAGAGTGCGGCCGGGGCGGATCTGGGTTCCCGCGATGCGCTGCATGACGGCGTTCGACCAGCGGACATACCCTTCAGGGGTGATGGCAACGACCGCCTCCTGCATGGAATCGAGCATGGCGGCCAGCTCCTGGCGGCGGCTCTCGATTTCAGCAAAACTCCGGCCCAGGCGTTCGGCGGTCTGGTTGAGAGCGGCTTCCATGGCGGAGAGATCGTCGTCGCCGGGCTGGTCGAGGCGGGCACTCAAATCGCCGTCGGCGATGCTGCGGGCGAAGGAAACCACCCGCCGCAGGCGAACGGAGATGCGGCTGGCAACCCAGGCGGCAATGGGAATGGCAACCGCCAGCGCGATGAGGCCGGACCAGAGCGCCTCGCGGCCGAGCAGGTGCAGGTCCACCCCCGCCGAATGCTCAACAAGGCGACGAAAGACGAACTCCATCACCAGGGTGTGGAGAACCAGCAGAAGCACCAGAAGCGAGAGCAGCTTGGTGAATACTTTTGGGGTCAATGGGCGCCGCTCCCATCCGGCACTCTCCGGCACACGGCCGGCTCGCTACTCACCCTTGGGAAGCTCGAACCGATAGCCGGCGCCGCGCATGGTTTTCAGGTAGCGCGGATTTTCTGGATCGACCTCGATTTTCTCACGGATGCGGCGCACGTAGACATCGACGGAACGGGGAGTGACAAAACGTGCGTCTCCCCAAACGGCGTCGAGCAGGTGGTCGCGGCTGAAAACCCGGCCTGGGTGGCGCGCCAGGTAGTCCAGCAGCCGGAACTCGGTGGCCGTGGTGGTGGTGAGCTCGCCACGAACCTTCAACTGCATGGCGCCGGCGTCGATGATCACCTCTTCAAAGCTGATGATCGAGGGCGACGTGGGCCGTTCAAAGCGCCGCAGCACCGCCTTGACGCGGGCTACCAGTTCGCGGGTGGCGAAGGGCTTGGTGATGTAGTCGTCGGCGCCCAACTCGAGGCCCAGCACGCGGTCGTTTTCACCGGCGCGGGCGGTCAAGAAGATGATGGGAATGGTGGAGAGCGCGGGGTTCGAGCGCAGGCGGCGGCAAACGTCAAGGCCGTCTCCGCCGGGGACCATGATGTCCAGCAGGAACAAGGCCGGCGGCTGGCGCTCGGCGTCGGGAATCACGTTGGTGGGGGTGTGAAACAGGCGTGCGGAAAATCCCGCGGCTTCAAGGTGATGCTGTACCAGGCGCGCGATATCGGTGTCGTCTTCAAGAACAAATACGGTTTGGCTCAAACGGTCAGCCCTCGCCCGGCGGCCGTTTGCTTTCAGAATGCTGTGGCCGCACGGAACCATTAACAGAGTAATGCAGCCGGGCAAATAGATTGCAAACGTTTGATGAATTTGAGCGGGGGGACGGGTCGGGTCAACTGCGCCTGCTCTGTTGTGTGAGCTTTGTATGAAAAGATGGCTTAGATCGAATGCCCCTCTACGCCAAAGCCACAAAAGCAAAAGGCCGCTGGAAGCGGCCTTTTGCCCATGAATTGAGCGATTCGCCCGGTTAACACGTTCGTCCGACGCCCCAACCGCTCATTGCTACGGTGACACAAACCGGCCGCCATTTCAACTTTTGCTTGAAGCGCGGGCTTGTCAGGCTGCGGAAAAGGACAGCTTGCGGTGAAGAATTCCAAAGCCCGGCCCTTAGGGGTTAAACAGGCTGCGGAAAAACTCATTCCGGGGCGCAGGAAGCGTCAGGGCACGACTTTAGTCGTGCCGTAAGTGCCGAAGAATCAACGCGGGCTTTAGCCCCTGAGGTATGCTTTTTGCCGCTTTTGACCCAGAACAGGCCTTTTTCCGCAGCCTCTAAAACCCAACATTTATCTTGTTGCATTTGCGGCACGACTCAAGTCGTGCCCTGATTCAGAGCTTCGCGTATCCGACGCTGGAACAAGTTTTTCCGCAACCTCTTGAGCCCCTGAGGGAGTGTTTTTCGCCAGGAAGTGGTTGTTCAAAAGATGCTTTGAAGGGGAAATGGCGGCCCGGTGAATGACGATGGCTGGGGAGTAGTGCCGTGAGTCTCTAATCCCTTTGATTGCGGAAAAACAGGCCGGGGAGCTGCTGTGATCACGGACAGCTTCTCGGCTTGTGGCGTATAGGTCACGGTAGAGGTGGTCCGTGAGGCCGGGAGCGCAAGTTGCGGCGCAGGTTGGCAGATGGTGGACCCCCCGATTGGCGGGGCCGGTGATAGCGGCTGGCGCCGTTCGGCTGGGGCTGCTTGCGGTGGCGCTTGCGCTGGGCGGGAGCGGCGCTCTGAACCAACCCGACACGTACAGCTATCTCGAGCCGGGACGCAACCTGTTGCTGCATGGAAGCTTTGTGGAAGCCGGCTTGCCGGATATCGCGCGCACGCCGGGGTATGCGCTGTTTCTGGCCCTCTTGAGCCTCGCCGGGCCGATTGCCGCGGCTCTGGCGCAGGTCATCCTTTCGGTCCTTTCGGTTGTGCTGGTTTGGCGGCTGGCACGCGCAGTCTTCGCAGACGGGCGCATCGCCCTGGTGGCAGCCTGGATCTTTGCCTTTGAGCCGCTCTCGGTTATTTACTCCATCCTGCTTCTGTCGGAGACGCTGTTTCTTGTGCTGTTTCTGCTCAGCCTGGCCGGGCTGGTTGAGTTTTTGCGCTGCCGGAGGCTGCGGGGGCTTGCGGCGGCGGGACTCTGGCTGGCAGCAGCGACGTTTGTGCGCCCGGTGACCTATTACCTGCCGATCGCGCTAGCTGTTGGATTGTTTCTGGTTCTGGCGCACGTTCCGGGGCTTCGCTGGAAAGCTCCCGCGGTGCTGCTGGTGAGTGTGTTGCCGTGGCTGGCCGCATGGCAGATACGCAACCGGGTGGAGACCGGCTTTGGCGGGTTCTCCAGCATCGAGGCGCACAACCTCTACTTCTTCAGTGCCGGCGATGTGACTGCTCGCGTCGAGCATCGTTCGCTGGCGCAGGTGGACGCGGAACTGGGATATGACGACGCGAGACTCTTTGTGGCGCGGCATCCGGCCACGGCAGGGTGGAACCAGGCGCAGCGGCTGGAATTCATGCGGTCCCAGGCTGGGCGAGTTCTACGAGCGCATCCGTGGGTATTTCTGCGAACCCATGTGGAAGGGATGATGCGGACGGCGTTGAACCCTGGGGCGGCGGTTCTTGTGAGCCTGCTGGGGACGCCGGTTGACGGCGCCACGTTTGTCCGCGAACAAGACGAGGGTCCGGTGGCGGCGGCGTTGCAGGCGGCCAGGAGATTCCCGTTGCAGACGGCGGTGATGGCAGCGCTTGAGGCAGTGCTGTTGGCGATGTATGTGTTTGCGGTTCTGGGAGTGGTGCGATGGAGTGCGCCCAACCCGTGCCTATGGATGCTGCTGGGGGTGTCGCTTTACTTCTTCGCCGTCTCCGGAGGAGTGGTTGGCGAGGCGCGGTTCCGATTGCCAGTCATGCCCGTGCTGTGCATTCTGGCGGCTGCGGGAGTGATGCAGCGACGCCGGTTTGTTGTTCCGCGGCAGGGCGTTGGCTTACGCTGAAGGCGTGGGGCAGGCATCTTTTCTATGCCGAAGGTGCGGAGGGTCGAATGACGTGGATGATTCTGCTGGTGGGGCTGTTGGTCGGATTGCTTTCCGGAGTGGTGGGCATTGGCGGCGGCATTTTGTTTGTGCCTGCGCTGGTGTGGCTGCTGGGCATGGATCAGCATAAGGCGCAGGGAACGTCGCTGGGGGCACTGCTGTTGCCGGTGGGTCTCTTCGCTTTTATTGAGTATTACCGCAAAGGGAACGCCGACATTCGAGTGGCGTTGCTGCTGGGAGCCGGGTTTCTGGTGGGCGGATACTTTGGCGCGGTGGGGGCGCAACACATTCCGGAGCTGTGGCTGCGGCGCATCTTTGCGCTCACGCTGGTGGCGATCGGCGGGCGGATGTTTTTCATGCGTTGAGGCGTCAGATGGATTGGACGGGCAGGAGGGTGAGGTCGTCTACCATGCCCACTTCCTTTTGCACGAAGGGCTCACCGTAACGAACGCCGGCCAGCAGGCCGTAGTGGCGGGCTTCAGCGAAGGTGCGATCGCGGATCTCTTCTTCGGGAACAAAGAGCGCGGCGCCGGCGGGTTGGTTGGCGTACTGTGAGCGGTAGGCCATCAGTGCCGCATGGCGCTGTTCGATGAAGGGCGTGATGTCCACAATGAAGCTGGGGCGCACGTCGGCGTAGAGGCTGGCGTAGACGATCTTGAACGGCCTGTGAGGAGGGGCTCCGGTGTCCACTTTGGAGAGGCCGGAGAGGAAGCAAGCTTCGTAGCCAAGAGTGGCGGCGGCGGCGTGATCGGGGTGTCGGGCTTGCCAGTAGGGCAGGATCACGACGCGGGGGCGAAGCTGGCGGAGGACGCGCACGATCTTGATGCGGTTTTCGAGGGTGTTTTCGATCGCGCCGTCGGGCAGGTCGAGGGCCTTGCGCCAACGCGCACCCAGCAGGTCCGCGGCCTGCGCTGCTTCCCGTGTACGCTCTTCGGCGCTGCCGCGGGTTCCGGCCTCTCCCTGCGTGAGGTCCAGGATGGCGGTGCGCAGGCCGCGCGAGGCCATGCGCAGGAGGGTTCCGCCGCAGGTTTGCTCCACGTCGTCGCGGTGGGCGGCAATGGCAAGCACGTCAGTTGCCGGGGAATCGGGGACGGGATCGACGTTTGGGGCAGGCATCGCTGGTTACTCCCGATAAGAGATCGGCTATCGAGGCTTATGGCTTCCCACCTTTCGCAAAAGACGCGAAGGATGGGCGCCCAGCTTGTAGTTTCCCACCCTGGCCGCAAAAACAAGAACGCGGCGAGGATGGGGACACTCAGCATCTGAGTGGAAATCGGCGAGCATTGGGTCAGTAGACGGTGTTGTTGGCGTCGGAGAGCCCGTCCATGTAGGCCACGTCGTAGGCAGTGCCGGTCACCGTGACGTACTGATTGTCGATCGACGTGCCATCCACGGTGGAGTAGATGTACACCTGCCCACCCTCCGCCGTGTAGATCTTGTGGAAGCCGGTGACCGAGGCAATGCCGGTGGCGTCGCCGATATAGGGCAAAAGCGTGGTCACGGTATTGCTGGAGGTGTTGAACATGGTGAGGCAGCCATAGGGCAGACCCGTGGCGGCACGCACGCCGTTGGTGCACTTGGTCATGGCGATCCAGAGCGTGTTGTCGTCGGCGAGCAACATGCGGCTCATTGCGCCGGGGGTTCCGTCGCTGATTGCAATGGAGCTGGAAGCGGTGCTGTTGGAGAGATTGACCACGGTCAGTTTGCCGGCAAAAAGGGTTTGTCCTTGCACCAGTTGAGGCTGCTGGCCCACGACGTACATCGTTGAGGAATCGACCAGGGCGTTGCTGGCGCCGCCGGGAGTGGCGATGGTGGAGCTGGCTAGTACGCTGTTGGTGGGCAGCGTTCCGGACTGCTGGCCGAGGAGAAAGATCATCGGAGCAATGGGGAGCGGCGTGATGGAGGCCTTGGAACCGCCGCACTCCGGACCGCAGTTGAGCACGTACGCGGTTCCGCCATCGGCGGAGAAGACGGCCTTGACCGGCCGGTCAAAGACCAGCGGGGCTCCATAGTAGTTGCCCGTTGCGTCAACATGGTCGGGGCTTTGCGCCTGGAATAGGCACCAACCGGGCAAATTCTGCGGTTCGCAGTCCACTGCGGCCGCGGGCCAGGTGGAAGGCCCCCCGGAGTAGGCAAGGCCCTGCGCGCCGGAGAGTTTGCGCGGGTAGTATACGTAGTTCGAGTTCTGGACGAAGGCCAGGGCCACGGAACCGCCGGGGTTTACGCTGGTGCGGTACACGCCGGGAAGGCTGAGCGGATACGATCCGCTGTTGGTGTGGTCAACCACTGTAAACACGTGGTATCCCTGGTCGGCGGCAAAGATGTAGGACTGGCTCCGCGTGACGAAGATGCTGGCGGAGAGGCCATTCAGGCCGCTGGTAGCGCCGGTGGTTCCCTCCGTGGCGTAGTTGATGATGTCCATGCTGCCGTCGCCGGAACCGTAAACGGCGCCAGAGGTCTCCTCGGGCATGTTCTGGATGGTGATGGGCAGCGCAGCGGAATAACCGGAGATGGAAAACGAGGCAGGCTTTCCGTTGAAGCCGCTGCGGATGTCGTAGTAGGCATCCACGAACGAGAGCGCGCCCCTGGTGGCGATACTTGGGTTCTGGATTGCGATGAGAACGCGGTTGGTGAGCCCGCTGGGGGGCAGAACCCGGCCCGCAAAATAGTTGGTGCCGCCACAGCCTGCCATCGCGGCTGCAACAACCAGGGCCGCGGCGGCGCATATCCAAAGACTTCTCTTCTTCAAAATCCCTTACCTCGACGGAAACCGCGGAGTGTACCGCGGATGATGGCATTTACAGGGCTCGATGGCCCGGTTGAGCTTTGAGCGGCCGTGGCCGCGGCGTGAACACGTAAAAGGCGACCGCCGGCCAATGAGACAGACCGCGGATTTCTCCGGCTGGAAACCGGTGCGGACCAAGCTTATGACTCCCGAAGTATAACAAAGTGGGCCGGTCGGTTGGTGTGCAGGGGCGGTGTAGCTTAGCATGAAAAGAGAATGCCTTCGATCGCCGACATATTCGCGAACCGCCCCATCCTCGCCGACGGCGCCATGGGAACCGTGCTTTACGCGCGCGGAATCTTCATCAACCGCTGTTACGACGAGCTGAATCTGTCGGACCCAGGGTTGATTCTTTCTATCCACGAAGAGTACCTGCAAGCCGGGGCCGAGCTTCTTGAAACCAATACCTTCGGCGCCAATCGCTTCCGGCTGGCGCGGCATGGTTTGGCGGGGAAGGTGGCCGAGATCAATGCGGCCGGGGTGCGGCTGGCCCGGCAAGCCGTGGAGCACCTGAAGGACAAGCAGGCGGGCGAGGCGTGGGTGGGTGGTTCGGTGGGCCCGCTCGGCGTGCGGCTGGAGCCATTGGGCAAGACCGGGCTGGACGAAGCGAGAGCGGCCTTTGCCGAGCAGATTCAGGCCTTGAAAGAGGCTGGCGTGGACCTGCTGATCCTTGAGACCATGCCGGCGCTGAACGAGGCCCGCGAGGCGCTGGAGGCGGCGCGAGCGACCGCTCCCGAACTGCCCGTGCTGGTGATGATGACGGTGGACGATGAGAGCAACTGCCTGGACGGGGCATCTCCGGCACAGGCTGCGGCTTTGCTGACCGAGTGGGGCGCAAGCGCCATCGGAGTGAACTGCTCCACCGGCCCAGCCACGGTTCTGACAGCCATCGAGGCCATGCGCACGGCCACCGCGCTGCCGCTGGCCGCCCTGCCCAACGCGGGCATGCCGCGCGCCGTGGAAGGCCGCAATATTTACCTGTGCTCGCCGGAGTACATGGCCAGTTTTGCCCGCAAGGCCATCGCCGCCGGGGCGCAGATTGTAGGCGGCTGCTGCGGCACCACGCCCAACCACATCCGGGCCATGCGGTCGGCGATGCGGGCCCTCGATGCCCAGGCGCGCGTCCAGGCTTCCGGCGCCGCACCGGCGCTGAGCACCGAGACACCACCGGCGCCGCTTGCCGCACGCTCGCTCATCGGGGCCTTGATTGCGGAGGGCAGCTTTGTCACGCTGGTGGAGATTGTTCCGCCGCGAGGCATCGACTGCGCGAAAGAGATCGAGGGGGCGCGGTTGCTGGCTCAGCTCGGCGTCCACGCCATCAATGTGCCCGACTCGCCACGCGCCTCGGCACGCATGAGCGCACAGAGCCTTTGCATCCAGATTCAGCAACACACCGGCATTGAGACGATTCTCCACTACACCTGCCGCGACCGCAATATTCTGAGCATTCAGTCGGACCTGCTGGGGGCCTCGTCCATTGGGCTGCACAACATCCTTTGCCTGACCGGCGACCCGCCTAAACTGGGCAACTATCCTGACGCTACCGCAGTGTTTGACGTGGACGCCATCGGTCTGGTCAACATCGTGCGGCGGCTGAACCATGGGCTGGACATCGGCTCGAATTCGATCGGGGCCAGCACCAACTTCACCATCGGCGTGGCCGCCAATCCAGGCGTGCCGGACATCGAGCAGGAGTTGCGGCGCTTTGCCTACAAGGTGGAGGCCGGCGCGGAGTACGCCATCACTCAACCGGTCTTCGACCTGCGGCTGCTGGAGAGCTTTCTGGAGCGCATCAAGGAGCATAAGATTCCAGTGATCGCCGGCATCTGGCCGCTGACCAGTTTGCGCAACGCCGAGTTCATGAAGAACGATCTGCGGGTGTCGATGCCGGAGGAGATCATGCTGCGCATGGCGCAGGTGGAATCGCCCGACGCGGCGCGGCGTGAAGGCATCAAGATTGCGCAAGAGATGCTGGAGGCGGTGCGGCCACTGGTCCAGGGCGTGCAGGTGAGCGCCCCCTTTGGCCGCTACACGGCGGCTGCCGAGGTGATTGCCAGCGTGCTGCCCCCGGGAGCAGAACAAAATCAAGCATGAGAGCCTCTTGCAAAATTGCCTTCAGGCTATCGATTGTGTCAGGGCACGACTTCAGTCGTGCCGCAAATGGCCAATTTAGATTCCGGCTTTAGCCGCTGCGGAATTGCAAATTACTGAAAACAAAACCGCAGGGGCTAAAGCCCAACATGATTTTGCTGCTCTTCCGGCACGACTGAAGTCGTGCCCTGACACTTTTTGCAGTCTCAATGGAATTTTGCAAGAGGCTCATGAGAACGATTTGACATCCGGCTGGCAAGTTGGCTCGCCCTACATTACGCTTGACATAATTTGGAGGTCACGGCCATACTACATGTATATCCGTACGCTCGTAGGCGAGCATGTATACAGCAAACCCCGGAGCGAGAGCTCCGGGGTTTGCTATTTGAGCGCATATTGGTGTTAACATTTCGGACTGGGACTGGAGGCCGGAAGGGTGATGACCGAACTCTTTAAGTTCTTGCTTAGCCTAATTCTGCCTCTCTTTAGTGAGAGAAGGAAAATCCGCTTAGCCGTACACAGAGCCCGGTTCCTGCACAGTAACCGTGATTGCTACTTCGTCAATGTAACCAACCTGTCTCGCAGCAGAGAAATTGAAATCACGCACATTTGGTTTGATTGCACGCCGCAAGTCCACTGCTTGCCACCAGAGCGCCCGTTACCAAAGAGATTGAAGCCAGATGAGACTTGGGAGACGTGGGTTGAGGCGCGTCTCCTGCGCGCGTCCAATGATGGAGTTTTCGAACTTGCACGCGCAAGACTATCGACAGGTGTCGTCATCAAATCAAAACGGAACAAAAACGTCCCGCATGAAGGATTCGTACCCGGCGAACAGAGGGGCGTTTTGTATTCACCTCCGATAACAGGTGCATATTTCCCCCGCGAAACCCACCACACGACGGCTGTTCGCGCGCAGGAAGATTTACATATTCGGGAGTAAACGCCATGCCCTCATTTGAAGAATCGCTCAAGAAGCTGGAAACCATCGTCGATCAACTGGAAAAGGGCGACCTGGCCCTGGAAGAGTCGCTCAAGCTCTTCGAAGAGGGCGTGGGCCTGTCGGCTGCCTGCAAGCAGGAGCTGGACGCGGCCGAGGGCAAGGTGCAGATGCTGGTGAAACAGCGCGACGGGTCGCTGAAGCCGGAGGCCTTTCTGACGGAAAAGCCGTTTTAAAGACAGGGATCAGGGAACAGGGATCAGGGATCAGTCCTGCTCGGGAACCCGCCGTTCCATTAAACCTTAGAATCTGTCTAAAAACTCGTGAAGGAAGCTTCGCAAGGATTTGCAGTTAATTAAGTGCCCGCGGCGCATAATGTCAATTGAGTTCGGCGTCGATGACCCGATAGCGGGGCGGAAGCTCCATGAGTAGAAACATATGGCCGAAAGCCGCGCACAGGCAGGCGCGGGAGCACAGGGTATTGTCTGCCTGAACGTGGTAAGAAAAAGTATCCCACGCACCCCGAAAAGCGGCCTAACTCCTTTAATGTCTAGATTCTGCAAATAACTCCTGTGAAATCAAGAATTTGGAGCGATACCCCTGCCCTAACTCATTGAAAACAAGGAATTTCTTTACAGAGACGGGGTGGGGGTGGGGGGTACTCATGCGTTAACAGAGCCACTGCCCCCACACTGCCTGGCGCTTTCCTGGCGATGCCGGCCCTCTGTTTCCGTGCGGGAACGGCCCCTCCAGTTCTTAGACAGGTTCTTAGACGCAGCCAGCTCAGCATCGCCCGAGGAAGGATGCGTTAGTGCAACATTGGCAAGGAAGCCCGGAACGGTGGCCTAGCCGAGTTCCTCAGGCTTGCGGGCCGTGCCGTCATTGTGGTTGGTTGTCTTGTACAGCTCGTAGCGGCCTTCCTGGGCCACGGGGCGGGTGCGTTCCAGCAGGCTGGCAACCTGATCTGAGGTGAGCGGGCGGAAGGTTCGCGCCGCCTCCAGCGCCTGATCGAGAACTGCCTGCGTGTCGATGCCGGTAATCTGCACGCAGATGGGCAGGTTCAGGCAATAGTGCAGGCACTCGATGGGCTTGACGGTGTTGCTGTCGAGGATGACGTGGTCGGCAAACGCCTTCATGCCCAGCGCGCCGATCTCTTCGCGATTCAGTACCGGCAATACACCTTTGGCAAAGCTGCGGAAATGCGCGTCCATCACGTTGAGCGGCATTTGCACGGTATCGAAGTGGAACTGGCGCGCGCGTGCGTAATCCAACATGCGCAGGTGGACATACGGATCCTTGTGGCCGGTGAAGCCGATATAGCGCACCTTGCCCGCCTTCTTTGCATCGAGCATGGCCTCCATTGCGCCACCGTCGGCAAAGATGCGGTCGGGGTCTTCCAGGCGGATCACCTCGTGGAACTGCATCAGGTCGACGCGATCGGTTTGCAGGCGGCGGAGCGACTCGTCGATCTGCTGCGCGGCGGCTGCCCTGGTGCGGCCGTCGATCTTGGTCATGAGAAAAACTTTGTTGCGGTAGCCGCCCTCGAGGGCCTTGCCCATGCGGATTTCGCTGACGCCGCCGTTGTAATCCCAGCAGTTGTCCATGAAGGTGATGCCGCGATCGATGGCCTGGCGGACGAGCTGAATGGCATCCTGCTCCTGGAGCGGTGGTTTGCCGATGTGGTAGCCGCCCAGCCCGATGGCCGAAACGCGTTCGCCGGTGCGGCCAAGGGTTCGATAGATCATTCCGCCGGCCCCGCTGTCCGGAGCCTTCTCGTCCGCGCGCAGCATAGGCGCGAGGAATTGCTCTGTGGCGGCTGCGCCTGCCGCCGTTGTCGCCGTCTTCAAGAAATCTCGCCGCTCCATGATCCCTCCCGATCCGCGGACGAAAGTTTTCAGGCTTTTCGCATCGCCGCGCAGAAGCTTCGGTCTATCTCTTCATTGCATCTACAATAAAGCCCGGCCATGCAAGCGGTCACGAAGCCAAAATAACATCTCCGGAGAAATGTGCTCAAGGGCTGTGAGGTTGAAGACAGGCTTTGCAACTGAGCTGGACTCCTGGCCTCGCGGGCAAAATCCATCTGAAATTACGCGATTCAAGGGAGTATGAGCCACCAGAGCGTCCGCGTGCCGCAGAGCCGCCGTGAAGGATGGTTTACGACGATCATGATCCGATGCTCCCTGGACGAGGAGACAAAGATTGGGTTGCAAGTGTTCGAGGATGCTGTTGGACTCGAAGATAAGGTTTGTGCCAGGGCCGAAGTGGGGCCAGAGTTCGTCGAGCATCGGCGGGAGATCGCGTGTTGGCGGGTGATTGCGCATCGGCGGCGTGGCCAGGAAGGCGCGCACCGCTCCGGCAGCCAGATAGCGGGCGGTGTCGGTTCCCTTCCCTGCGGTGGTTTCTTCCCATATGGGTTTGGGTTGGCCGTGATCGTGGGTGGTGATCTTGACGGCGGTCCAGCGGAACTCGGGCAGAGCCGCGATAAGGCCGCAGACCAGCGGGGTCTTGCCGACGCCCCGGCTGCTGCCGCCTACAACGATGATGGCCATCAGCGTTCTTCCTATTCCCTATTTCCTATTCAATGTCTCGCGACTTGCGGGAAGCCTTCGCGAGGCGGGCGAGGACGACTTGCTCGCGAAGGACTTGTTTCAGCGGACGCGCTGGAGTTCCCCAGAGGACGGTTCCGGGCTTGAGGCCTTCATTGGTGAGCGTCTTGCCGCTGAGGACGCCGGCCTGCCCTCCGAGAATCACGCCGGGGCCAATGTGGGCGTGGTCGCCGATGCCTACCTGTCCGGCGATGACGGCGCCCTTGCCGACAGTCGAGGAGCCGGAGATGCCGGTGAGGGCGACCAGGATGACGTCTTCGCCGATGTCGCAGTTGTGGCCCACGTGCACGAGGTTGTCGATCTTTGTGCCGCGGCGGATGCGGGTCTCGGCCAGTGCTCCGCGATCGATGGTGGAGTTTGCGCCGATCTCGACGTCGTCTTCGATCATCAGGGTTCCCTGCTGTGGAAACTGGGTGTACGCACCCGTGGCGTTGTCGCGGACATACCCGAATCCATCAGCCCCGAGAACAGCGCCGGCGTGGACGACAACGCGATTGCCGAGGGTGGTTCCGGGATAGAGGACGGCGCGCGGGTAGATGCGGCATTGCTCTCCGATGCGGACGCCGTCGCCTACCACTGCGCCGGCTTCGATGCGGGTTCCTGCGCCGATGGACACATGGTCGCCGACGATCGCACAGGGGCTTACGGTCACGCCCTCCCCAAGTTCGACAGGATCGCCGAGAACAGCGGTTGGGTCGATTCCGGCTGCGAGCGGGGCAGCCTTGAGGAGTTTGGCGGCGCGCGCAAACCACAGGCGGGGCTGGGCAGTCTCGACGATGCACTTGTCGGTCGATTGCGTTTCCTCGCTCCCTGTGCGGAGTTCAGAGCTTCCCGTGCGCACGACGAGGACGCCCGCGTTGCCTGCCAGGGCTTCGGCAGTGGAAGCTGCGTCTTCGGCAAAAGCCAACTCAGAGTGACCGGCGAGCGGAGAGGAGTTCACGCCGGTGAGAACGATCGCAGGGCTTCCCTGCACCAGTTTGCCGCCCAGGATTTCGACCACTTCGCCAAGCTTCATGCGTTTCTCCTCGAGCGCGGAGTTTCAATACAGTCCCGGCTCACCCGCCGGCCTGGTCTTCCAGCGGCGGTGAATCCAGAGCCACTGGTCAGGATAACGCCGAATCCAGGATTCGATGGCTTGCGTACACAGTTGCGTGGCGGCGAGGATGTCCTCGGCTGGGTTGGCGGTGTGGGGAATTTGGATTTCAGGGCCGAAGTGGAGGACGTAGCGGCGCTCGGAGGGCTCCCAAAGCATGAACCCCGGCAGCACGGCGGCGCCGGTCTTGCGAGCCACATGGGCCAGGCCGGTTGCGGTGCAGGCTTCAAGGCCGAAGAATTTTACAAACGAGCCTTGGGGCGGGGTCATATTCGTATCCATCAGAATGCCGACGGTCTGGCCGGAGCGCATGGCGAGCAGCAGTCCGCGGCCGAAGTCGTCTTTGTGAATGACCTTGTTACCGTGAAGGCAGCGGATGCCATTCACAAAGTCGTCGAGGCGGCGGTTATCGAGCCGTCGGATGACCATGCCCATGGGATGGCCCATGAGGGAGTGGTAGAAGCTGGAGAGCTCCCATGCGCCCAGATGGCCGGTGACGACCAGAACACCCTTGCCGCGGGCCTGTGCGGCGAGATAGCGGTCAAGGCCCTCGGTGCGGAGCCATGCGCTGGTGTTTTGCGGGGTGTAACGGGTCATGCGGCAGAACTCGACCAGTTGCCAGGCCAGATGGACATAGACGCCGCGCAGGATGCGGTTTCGCTCGGCGGTTGAAAGCTCGGGGAGGGCGAGTTTGAGGTTGCGCACGCCCACGCGGCGAAGCCGGCCCAGCGCCCAATAGACGGCGATGGCGATGAGGCTGGCCAGCAGACGCGCCAAGGCGCGCGGTAGACGCCCCAGCGTGCGCGCCACAGCTACGACAAGCCAATACTCGAAATTCTCCCGCATGGTTGAAGGCAAAGATCAGTTTACCTTTCGATGCGGCTTGTTTTCTCGCCTACTGGTGGTATTTGGCCTTGACGAAGTACTGGGCCACGTCGCGGACAAACGCGACGGCTCCGGGCGGGACATCGACATTGCCCTTGAGGATGTCCTGAAAGGTGTGCGGCTGGCCGTAGTAAAGCTCAGTATCCTCGGAGTTCTGAGTGACGCTGGTGCCGTCCAGGTCAACCCCGGCAAAGAGGCCCTTGGCGCGCGAGTAGCTGAGCAGCTCGGCGTTCAACTTCCAGTCGGTGGCGGCCTGGCCGGCGCGGCCCACCGGACCGGCTGCCGCGGAGGCATCGCCGCCGATCTTGAACTTGCTCTTCAGCAGGTCCTGGAAGCCGCGGTCATTGACCGCAACCAGGACCAGATCGGTCGACTGGCCGCCTATTTGAAATCCAAAAGACCCGCCGGCCATGCGAATAAAGACCGGCGCGCTCCAGCCGTGGCCGGTGCGGCAGGTCACCACGCCCTGGCCGTATTGCGCACCCACCAGGATGGCGCCCTTGAGCATTCCGGGGACGACGCCGAGACAGGTGGCCTGCTGAAGAATATTCATGGGGATGGTGCTGTCCTTGGCGGCCATGATGTGGTCCAGGACGAGCTTGGCTTCGTCGATGCGGGCCTGCAAGTCGTCGCGCGTGGAGGCGGCAAAGGCGGTGCATGTGAGGATGAAACAGAGGCAGACGGAGGCAATGGTTTTGTTCATATCCGTATCCTTTCCACAACAGCCTAAATCATGCGAGCGTACATGCGAGTGCATCGGCCACCAAGGCCGGGCCTTGGAAGGCACACACATGCACAGCGAAATGAACCGCCCTGAATGCTGGGATGCACGGATAGGCGTTGGGGAGGGCTGAATGAGTGAGGCGCAGAGGCGGTTTTCACTGGTTAGAGAGAAAAAGCAAAAAAAGAGGAGTTCCCAGACATCATGGAAAACATGCTGTCTAGAAACTCCTTTCCCCAGATCTGCGTTGTTTCTGTAAACCAGTCTGTGGGAAACGTGGACATGTTGCAAGGGTACGGAAGGAGCGTGGCGCTAAGTAACCACAATGTTTACTAGTTGGTAAATGGGCTGAAAAGAGAGCGGGGGTTCGCGGAAAGCAGCGCGGTTTTCGGTGATGAACCATAGAAAGCCAACCCAAAAAGAGGAGTTCCCAGACGTCGCGGCGCAGAGAAGAAGGCGCCTGGGAACTCCATTCCCCAGATCTGCTTTGGTTCTGCGAATAAGTCTGTGGGAAACTAATCCTCAATGGTGGTCAATATTGCTCAGTCTTTGGATTACGGAAGTCGCATGGCCGTAAGTAACCGCATATTTTACTAATTGGTAAATGGACTGAGAAGGGGGCCCGAGGATCGCAAAGCGGGTTTTCGTGGTGGGAGACGAAAAGACGAAAAAAGAGGAGTTCCCAGGCATCATGGAAAACATGCTGTCTAGGAACTCCTTTCCCCAGATCTGCGTTGTTTCTATAAACAAGTGTGTGGGAAACGTGGACATGTTGCAAGAGTACGGAAGGAGTGTGGCGCTAAGTAATCGGAAAGTTTAATGGTTGATAAATGGCCGGCGGGACTCGTGGAGAGCAGAGCGGGTTTTCGGGACGAGAGACGAAAAAAACAAAAAAAGAGGAGTTCCCAGGCATCATGGAAAACACGATGCCTGAGAACTCCTTTCCCCAGATCTGCGTTGTTTCTGTAAACAAGTGTGTGGGAAACGCGGACATGCTGCAAGAGTACGGAAGGAGTGTAGCCATCGGTGACATGGCGTGTGTGAGGCGGGTCCGGGCTTTAGCCAGAGCCTAAACTGTGCATAATGAACGAAGCTTTAGCCACTGAGGTTGAGCTCTTCGAAGCCAAAGCATGCCTCAGGGGCTAAAGCCCGCGTTGATTCTGCTGCCTTTGTGCCGGGGATAAATCCCCGGCCTACCGCCCGAACGAGTTTTTCCGCAACCTGCAAAGGCCGCCATTTTTAGCGACCTGAATGTCAGTCAGGGCTGAGGCCCTGACCTACCGTTGTCCCATGTTCCAGCCGAGTTCTTAGACAGGTTCTAAGGAACTAACCGAGACGGCGCGCTTCCGCGCTCTGGCGGCGCTCGCCGCGGCGGCGCTCGATGGTCACGGCACTGGGCTTGATGGGATGGTTCATTTCGCGCATGGAGAGCTCCGTCCGGTTTTCGGTTCCGGTCTTGCGCATGAGGCGGCCCACATGGGCCTTTACGGTGCGCTCCTCAATGCCCAACTGGCGGGCGATCTCGCGATTGGAACAGGCCTGCATGATGAATTCCAGCACCTGGTGCTCCCGGTCGGTCAGGTGGGGGCTGCCGTTGGTGAGGCTGGTATCTGTCCCCTTCAGCAGGCGGTCAATGAGTTTGGAAAGCAGGCGGCGGGGCGCCCAAATCGAGCCGGCGGTGACCGCATCGAGGGCTTGGAGCACCATGTCCGCATCGGCGGTCAAATCCAGGTAGCCCCTGGCCCCGGCAAGGATGGATTCCAGGACCAGTTCATCGTTCCCATCCGGGCCGATGACAATCAGCCGGATGGAGGGACGCGCGCGGCGAACGGCCTCGATGATCTCCAACCCCTTGGACGAAGAATGCAAGTCCACGAGCAGATACTCGAGCGTAGAGCGGGCCAGCAACTCTTCGACGCTCCCCAAAATCGGAAGCAGACGGGGCTTCCCTGGCAGAGGAGGCTGCTCGAAAATGCTGGCGAGCCCCTCAAGGCGGATAGGTTCATCTGAAACCAAGCCAATATAAATTGGATCAATGTTACGGATCGAAAACATCTTGCTCTCCCGGTAAAACAGAAGGAGAGCTGGGCCCAGTGCGGTCGGGGAGCGAGCTTGGGCCCCCATCGCCGCACATTACGTACTTATCCAACCACCCCAACCAGATTGCTTGCGGCCACCCTTAAAGCTTGGGCAGCACAATTCCTTGCTGCTTCTGGTATTTGCCCTTGCGATCGGCATAGCTGACCTCGCAGGCTTCATCGGAGCGGAAAAACAGGATTTGGCACAGCCCTTCGTTGGCATATACCTTTGCCGGTAGCGGGGTAGTGTTGGAGATTTCGAGTGTTACGAATCCCTCCCACTCCGGCTCGAATGGCGTTACGTTCACAATGATTCCGCAACGCGCATAGGTGGATTTTCCAACGCAGATCGTGAGTACATCCCTGGGGATACGAAAGTATTCGATGGAGCGGGCCAATGCAAACGAATTAGGAGGGATAATCACTGAGCCGGCCTGGACGGAGACAAATGACCGCTCGTCAAAGGCCTTGGGATCGATGATTGCACTGTTTACATTGGTAAAGATTTTGAATTCATCGGAGACGCGGAGGTCATAACCATAGGAAGAAAGCCCGTAGGAGATGACGCCTTGGGCCACCTGCTTCTCGCTGAATGGCTCAATCATGCGGTGTTTGGTGGCCTGTTCGCGTATCCAACGGTCACTTTGAATCGACATGGTTCTCCCGTTCCGGAGCATTTTCCTCTCCGGACAAAAAATAAGATGGTTCGTTGCCCGAGTCGCAATACCTCATAGTACGAAAATGCGCTGGGAATGCACAATGGTTTCTTGAAGATTTGCCTGCCGGCCTGTGGAAAACAACGATCGGCGCATTTGGATGGGCTGCGCAGGCGCATTCAACGGGTATTTCGGCAGCTTTCCTGGGATGAAAGTCCCGCCGGCAGGCTTCGGTTGTTTCACAATCGCATTAAAACTTGTAGCGTCATTCCCATCGGTCGTAGTAAAGTCAAACTTGCCAGCGAGGTTACCCCATTGATTAAGCAGGACATCGTCCATCATGTAATCGAGCGCACGGGCCTGCCCCGCACCAAGGCAGAGGCCGCGGTGGATACGGTATTCGAGGGCCTGAAACAGGCACTTACCGCCGGTGAGCGCATCGAACTGCGCGGATTTGGCGTATTCAGCGTCCGCGCCCGCAAAACCGGCATTGGCCGCAACCCCCGAACCGGCACCGAGGTCAGCATCACTCCCGGCAAGGCGGTGCGCTTTAAACCAGGCAAGGAACTGCATTCGATCGAGTCGGGCGGAGCGCAGAAGAGTTAAGGGAGTCTCCGATTCGGTCCCAATTCATGCGGCGACATTCCCGAGGCGGCTAAAGCCGTATCCCTGTTTGGCCTTCTTGCGGCACGGCTGAAGTTCCACGCCATCGACGAAGACCTGTCGATGGGGACCCCGGATGCGCTTTGCCCTTTCTGAAGCGGGCCGATCCCAATGATTGATTCAGAGGCTGGCTAACGCAAGAGGAGTTCGGTGCGCTCAACCTTCAGGGACTATGGCCTGCCCTTGCTGCTACTGGCGGCCAGCGTGGTTACGACAACCGCGAACGGCGCCCGGTTCATGCAGAATTTTGTTCAAGGCCTGCCGCCGGTGGTGCGCGACAGCGACCTGTGGCCCTGGGGTTGGCTAGCCGGCCATCCAGCACTCTTCAAGACGGGCTGGGCCTTTTCTGTGTCCCTGCTGGGCATTCTTCTGATCCACGAGTTTGGCCATTACTTTGCGTGCCGCTGGCATCGAATCCGGGCAACGCTGCCGTGGGTGCTGCCGGCGCCCACGCTCAGCGGCACGGCCGGCGCCATCATCAGAATCCGCTCCCACATTCCCAGCCGCGACGCGCTGATGGATGTGGGCGTGTATGGCCCGCTAGCCGGTTACGTGGCTTCAGTGCTGGTCGTGGGGCTGGGTTTTGCGCTCAGCCATCCTGCTCCGGCCAACGCGCCAGAGGCCCTCGTCCGCTTTGGAGGCGAACCGCTGACCCTGCGCATGGTGCACGCGCTTCTGGCGCACTGGAACCCAAGCCTTCCCTCATTCGAGCACCTCACGCCGCACCCGGTGCTGGTGGCTGGCTGGATTGGCCTGTTCATGACCTCGCTGAACCTGATCCCCGGCGGACAGTTGGACGGCGGCCACTTGCTCTATGCACTCTCGCCGAAACTGCACCGGGCTTTTACGTGGATACTGCCTCCGCTGCTGTTGATCGCCGGAACGCTGTTCTGGGTGGGCTGGATTCTATGGGGACTGATCTTGCTGCTGCCTGCGATGCGCCACCCGAAGGTTCCTTTGCAAGGTGGACTGCATCGAGGCCGTGTTCTGCTGGGCATTGCCGGGATCGTGATTTTTGTGCTCACATTCACGCTTGCGCCGTTCTATGACAACTCGCTGCTGCAAATCCTGCATGTGAATCTTTTTTGAATGCCGCCGATCTCCTCCATAAGCTGGGCATCTGATGCGAGTTAGGATGGAGATGAGCGAGCCGGGCTGGTCAAGCCGGTTTCAGCGCGACTTGAAGCGGCTGCAAATTGAGAATAATCGATGACCAAAACCAGGTTTGCTCCTTCCGCTCTGTTTGAGAGTCAGCCGATACGCCGTGTGTACGACGAATCCACGGATACATGGTTTTTCTCGGTCGTCGACATCGTCCGTGTCCTCACGCAGCAAGCGGATGCCACCGTTGCCCGGAAATACTGGAACAAGCTTAAACAGCGGCTGCATGAGGAGGGAAGTCAGTTGGTGACAAATTGTCACCAACTGAAGCTGCCAGCCTCCGACGGCAAGAGTTATCTCACCGATGTCGCCAATGCGGAGACGCTGCTACGGCTGGTTCAATCTGTTCCCAGCCCCAAGGCCGAACCCATCAAACTCTGGCTTGCGAAGGTGGGCTATGAGCGGCTGCGGGAGATCGCCGATCCGGCCTTGGGGTTGGAGAGGACGAGGGAAAACTGGCGCAAGCTGGGACGCAGCGAAAAATGGATCACCCAGCGCATGACTGGGCAAGAGACGCGCAACAAACTGACCGACTACTGGGTCGCCCACGAGGTCAAGCAGGGGGAGGAGTTCGCCATCCTCACCAATCTCATTCACGAGGAATGGTCCGGTGTATCGGTCAAGGAGCATAAGAACCTGAAAGGGTTGGAAAGCCAGAATCTTCGCGATCACATGAGCGAGGCCGAACTTATCTTCACGGCCCTGGCCGAGCTTTCCACCCGTCAGATCGCGGAGACGGAAGTGGCGGTGGGCCTGCCCGCTAACAAGAAGGCCGCGCAGTCAGGCGGCAAGATCGCCCAGCGTGCACGTGTCGAGCTCGAAAGCAAGACTGGCCGCAAGGTCGTCACCGGCGAGAACTATCTGCCGCCGGGGAAATCGAAAAAAGCACTCATGTCTTGAAAGAAGGCTGCGTGATTAGCCGGGTGCCCCATCCATCGCGTACTTTGCGATGGGTGGGATTCAGAACTGCCTGCCAGCGTGCGTTCCTAAGCAGCCCGGTTGAAAGGCTCTATCTTTGGCTGTTTCTTTATGGATGCCTGCCACATATCGTAGTCGGACTGCAACTCATACCAGATTTCAGCGTGGGTGCCGAACGCGGCGGAAAGACGCAGCGACATGTCGGCAGAAATGCCGGCCTTGCCATTGAGGATGCGGGAAAGCGTTGCGCGGGAAACCTGCAAATGCCTTGCGGCAGTTGTTACGTCCACGTCGCCCAGGAATTCCCGAAGCACTTTGCCTGGGTGTGGCGGGTTGTGCATGCGCATATCGTTTCTCCTAGTGGTAATCAGCACTTCATACCCCATCCACATTCTTACATCAAGCGCAGCGCATCGACATCGACAACCAGATTGCGGCGGGGAACCTGGGCGGCTTCGGCGTGGACCAACATCCCACGCAGCGCTGCATTGAGAACGCGGCGTGAGGAGGCTTTGAGAATCAGGTGAAAGCGGTACGTGCCTTTGATGCGGGCGATGGGCGCGGTGCAGGGGCCAAGCACACGCACGCCTGCGGGAGAGGCCTTTTGAAACCACTTGCCCAACTCCGCCGACCAGCCGGCGGCTTCTTCCAGCTTTTGCGACTGCACCAGCACGTTGGCGAGCACGCCGAAGGGCGGATAGTGCATCCAGCGGCGATATTTCAACTCGCGTTCGACGAAGCTGGCGTAGTCGTGCTTGCTGGCGGCAACGATGGCGTAGTGGTCGGGATAGTAGGTTTGCACCACGACGCGGCCGGGGAGATCGCCACGGCCGGCGCGGCCTGAGACCTGGGTCATCAATTGGAAGACGCGCTCGGCGGCGCGGAAGTCGGGCATGGACAGCGCATGGTCGCAGCCAACGACGCCCACCAGCGTAATGCCGTGGATGTCGTGGCCCTTGGCGATCATCTGCGTGCCAACGAGCAGGTTGATCTCGCCGGAGTGGAGGCGGGCTAGCAATCGTTCAAGGTCGTAACGGCCGCGGACGGTGTCGCGGTCCATGCGGCCGATGCGCGCCTCGGGAAAGATCTCGCCCAACCGGGCTTCGCCTTGTTCCGATCCTGCGCCGAGGTAGTAGAGGTGCTCGCTGTCGCATTTGGGGCAGCGGGCGGGGACGGCGCGGCGGAATCCGCAGTAGTGGCATTCGAGGCGCTGGCCTGCCCGCGCCAGGCCCGCATCTTCAGCCGGCGGCTTGTGGTGAGTCAGCGAGATGGCGCAGTTCTGGCATTCGAGCTTTTCTCCGCAGGCGCGGCAGATCACAGCGAAGGAGTAGCCTCGGCGGTTGAGCAGGATGAGCGCCTGCTCGCCGCGATCGAGGGCCTCGCGCGTTTGTTCGACCAGGGCACGGGAGAAGAGCTGGTCCTGACCGGTTTGCTGAAACTCCTGGCGCATGTCGATCAGCTCGACTTCAGGCAGCGGGCGGTTCATGACGCGGTCACGCATTTCAATGCGCGCGTACTTGCCCGTAGCCGAGTTCTGCCAGCTTTCAAGCGACGGCGTCGCGGAGCCGAGGACAACCACTGCGCCGAGGAGCTTGGCGCGCATCACGGCCACATCGCGGGCGTTGTAGCGCGGCGTCTCCTCCTGCTTGTAACTCTGGTCGTGCTCCTCGTCAACGAGGATGAGGCCGAGATTAGGCGCGGGTGCAAAGATGGCCGAGCGCGTGCCGACAACGATGGGCGCTTCGCCCCGCCGAATGCGGCGCCACTGCTCGCTGCGCTCCTCTGGCGTGAGCGCGGAGTGGAGCAGGGCGACGCGTTGCCCGAACGCCTGGTCGAGCAGGCCGGCAGTTTGTGGCGTGAGGCCAATTTCCGGAACCAGCAGGATGGAGGAGAGGCCGCGATCGAGGGCGCGCTGCATGGCGGCCAGGTAGACGGCTGTCTTCCCTGAACCCGTCACTCCGTGCAGTAAAAAGGGATGGAATGCCCCCAGAGCCGTGGCCAGGTCGGCCAGCGCGGCGGTCTGAGGCTCATTGAGGAGGAATGGAGATGCGGCGGGCTGCAGGCCGCCCAGGCGAAAGGCGGCGGGGCGCTCGTCGATGCGGACAAGGCTGCGGCGGACGAGGGTTTGCAGCGTGGAGGAAGGCAGATCGCGGCGGCGCAGTTCGGCCAAGGGCAGTTCGCCGCCGCAGGCCGCCAGCTCGGCCAGAATGGCCTGCTGCTTCTGAGTGAGAGCGGGAAGACGCGGCTCGGGAATCAGCACGGCGAAACGCTCCGTACGGCGCGCATCGCGCTCCACGGCGGTGGTCTCGCGGGCTATCCATTTTTTGCGCAGGAGGGCGGCGAGGACCGGCAGCGTGGCCGCAGTGGCCGTGCGCAGCGTGGAGACCTTTACCGGCTCGCCCGCGGCCAGGCGAGTCAGAACGCGGTGCTCCATATCCTGCTCTTCGGCGGACAGCTTTCCGCGCCGCTTCCCGCCGCCGCTCGATCCTGAGGCCTGGGAGTCCCCGTCCAGCGCTCCGGCCAGCACATCGCGGCCCAGGTCGGTAATGCGGTAGTAGACGGTGCGGCGGACCTCGGCCATCAGCGGCAACATGCCGCGCAGCACCTCGCCCAGCGGGGCCAGATAGTACTGCGCCATCCACTCGGCCAGGGCCAGCAGGTCGTCGCTCAGCAGGGGTTGGTCGTCCAGCACCGCCTCAAGGAAACGGACCTCAAAGTCCGCTGGGGCCGTGGTGCTGAGCGCGGTGACCACGCCGATAAGCTTCTCATTGCGAAAAGGCGCGATGACCCTGGCGCCCCGCTGCGGAAGCTGGCTCTCACGGACCGCGTAGGTGAAGGTGCGGTCGAGCGGGACGGGCAACGCGACTTCGCAGTAGGCGGGCATGGGAGGCAACTCCCAGTGTATTGGAACTGCCCTTTAGACTGGGCGAAGTGAGCGGCGGATGGAAGAACGCCCGAGAATACACTTCGCGGATGGCTTTGCAATGAGCGCCATTTCAACGGGCATCCAGTCCTATCCCAATTCGCAGGAAGGTGAAATACTTTCGAAATGAGATTTTCCGGGAGATTTGCCTGCATTTTTGCCCTGTGCTTCACGGCGTTTCAAACCACTGCGCTGGAGATGGCCGCACAACAGCCTGCCGTGGACCCTCTTCATTCCTGGGTGTCCGCCAAAGACTCCGCAGCGCTTGAGTCCTGGGTCAATCAGCGCCTGGCCGAGGAAGCCGCCGACATAGCCAAACTGCTTGCGGTCACCGGTCCGCGGACGGTCGAAAACACACTGCGTCCCTTCGACGACGCCCAGAATCAGCTCGCGGTAGCCAACAACAACGCGTACATGGCTTACTCGCTGGCAGACGCTGCGGCTTTGCGGGACAAGGGGCAGGCGCTTACGGCGAAGATCTCCTCCGCGAATACCGATCTGAGCCTGAACCAAAAGGTGTATAGCGCACTGGCGGCGGTTCCCTTGCCGACCAACAATCCGGCGACTCGGCACTACCTGGAGCGGACGCTGCTGGAGTACCGATTGAGCGGCGTGGACAAGGACGAAGCCACGCGCGTCAAGATTCGCGCACTCCAGGATAAAATCACCGACCTGGGGCTGAAGTTTGGCCGCAACGTGGCCGACGGCACCCTGAAAATTACTGCTACAAAAGCTGAGCTCGACGGCTTGCCCGCCGACTATATTGCACTGCACAAGCCATCCGCCGACGGCGCCTATACGCTGACCACCGAGCAGCCGGATGTGCAGCCTGTCATGAGCTTTTCCAAGAGCCCGGACCTGCGCCGCAGGATGTATCTTGCCTACAACGCGCGCGCCTATCCGCAAAACGTGCAGGTGCTCAAAGACCTGCTCACGGCACGCCAGGATCTGGCAACCATCCTCGGCTACGCCCACTGGGCTGACCTGGCAACGGCCGACCAGATGATTGGCTCCGCGGCCAATATGGAGCAGCTCATTCAGCAGGTCGACGACGCATCCCGTCCGGCTGCGGCCCGCGAGTACGCCCAGTTGCTGGCCTTTGCGCAATCGAAGGAGCCGGGCCTGAAGAACATCAGTCAATCGGATGGAAACTACTGGTCCGAGCAGTACCGCCGCGCGAAGTACAACTTCGACGCGCAGAGCGTCCGTCCTTACTTCCCCTACGCAGCGGTTCAGGCCGGAATCCTCAAAACCGCGGCCCGCCTTTTCCACGTCGAATTCAAGCAGGTTAAGGACGCTATCGTCTGGGACCCCTCGGTAGACACATTCGATGTCTTCGACGCTGCCGAAGGCTCCAAGGGCAAGCTGCTCGGCCGCATCTATCTCGATATGCACCCCCGCGAGGGCAAGGACAAATGGTTCTCGAGCGCGCCCATTCTTCCTGGCATTCGCGGCCGTCAACTTCCTGAAGGCATGCTGGTGTGCAACTTCTCCGGCGGCAAGGCGGGTGACCCTGGACTGATGCAGTACAGCGAGGTAGTTGTCTTCTTCCACGAGTTCGGCCACCTGATGCACCACATTCTTGGCGGACAGGGCGAGTGGTCCGGAGAAGGCGGCTTCAGCGTGGAGGGAGACTTCATCGAATCCCCGTCGCAGATGTTGGAGGAGATGTTCCACGACACGGCGATTCTGCAGTCGTTCGGCAAGCAATACCAGACGGGGGAGACGATTCCAGCCAGCCTGATTGCGAAGATGAACGCGGCCAGCGCCTATGGACGCGGACGCTGGCTCCAGGGTCAGCTTTGGGCCGCGACCTATGCTCTTGAGGTCCATGACATGGCCCCGGCCAGCGTCGATTTCGATGCCCTGCTAAAAGCCGACGACGCGCGCTTCGACCCCTATACGCCGCTCGAGGGCGACCGCTTCTATGCCTCCTTCACTCACCTCGTCGGCTACACTTCCAACTACTACACCTATGTGCTGGACAAGGTGATTGCCATCGACTTCTTTGCGCAGTTCGACAAGCGCAACCTGCTGGATGGGCCGACAGCCATGCGCTACCGGCGTGCGGTGCTGAAGCCGGGAGCGAGCAAGCCGGCAGCCGAATTGGTGAAGGACTTCCTGGGGCGTCCGCAAAGCATGGACGCGCTGAAGAGCTGGATGAATGAGGAGTTTCAGCCCGCGGCGGACGGAGGCAAATAGGGGACGCTTTTTCCGTCCGTTGCAAATGGGGTCGAGCGCAGTACAATTCATTTCTGATGACTCCCAAGACCGAAACGCCCGCCCCTGCTATGCCCGCCTCTGCCGCGCCCGGTAAGTCGCCGAGCGCTTCGCCCAAAACCGTTTCGCCCGTCACCATGTCGATCGACATTGGCGGCTCCGGGCTGAAGGCCATGCTTCTTGACCCGAGCGGCAAGCCGGTGAGCGAGCGGCAGCGTGTAGTCACTCCGGCCGTTCCCACGCCGGATGCGGTGCTGGCCGGGCTGGAAGAGCTGCGCAAGCTGCTGCCCAAATTCGATCGCGTGTCGGTTGGATTCCCTGGAGTCATCAAGCGCGGAACCACATGGACGGCGGCGAACCTGAATCCAGGATGGGTCGGCTTCCCACTGGCGGCGGAGCTTGAAAAGCGCTGGAAGAAGCCGGCGCGCGTATGCAACGACGCCGCGGTGCAAGGTTACGGCGCCATCAAGGGCGTCGGCGTGGAACTGGCGTTGACGCTGGGCACGGGACTGGGGTCGTCTCTGTTTACCGATGGCCGGCTTTGCCCCGGACTGGAACTGGGCCACCACCCCTGGCGCAAGAAGGGCATGTGCTACGAGGACTACCTGGGCCGGCGCGGGCTGGACAAATTCGGCAAGAAGATCTGGAACAAGTATCTCCAGTCGGCAATCGCGCAGACCTCGGCCACGTTCAACTGGGACCATCTCTACCTGGGCGGCGGGAATACCAAGAAAATCGACTTCGAGCTGCCGAAGAACGTCAGCATTGTCTCGAACGAGAGCGGGCTGCTGGGCGGGGTGGCGCTGTGGCGGGATCAGGGATAGGCTCAAAATGGGACGCTTGTTGAATTACTCAGCTGCCCCTTCGCGGCTGTTCAGAATGGTTGCTCATCTCCTGCTTCTGACAGGAGTTTCCCTGGCCACTTCTTCGCTTGGGCAAGACGCACCGCCTACGCAGACAGATCAACCGCCTTCTCACACGCCGCCCGTTACCGCCAAGATCTCCGCACTGGCTCACCGGGTGCTGAATGCCGGACTGAAGGCGAATGCTCTGGACGGCGACGATCTCCAACCGTGGCATTTGAAGGCGGATTTCCAAGTTGTCCTGGCAGGAACGCCGAAGCCGGCGGCCGGAACACTGGAAGTATGGTCCACGGGCCGCTACCAGTGGAAGCGCGCCTATATAGGCGCGCTTCCACAGTTCAACGGCATCGAGTGGAGCGTCTCGCAGACAGAGCGCTACCGCACCAAACCAGGCCAAAGCGGTTTTCAAACAGCATGGCTCAACCTGCGCGTCACGCGGCCGGTGATCGCCCCTCTCTACCAGGCGGCCAATATCAAACGCGATTTCGACATGAATATCCAGCGGGTCAACACTGGCGGGCTGGTTCTGAATTGCGTCTCGGTTGCCGATCCCTCCCGCTATGCAGACCAGACTGACCCCGATTGGCTTTTCCCAACGATGTGTTTTGACGGCGACATGCACCTGAGGCTGGTTTCAGCCTCCGATACGACAGTGCAGTTCGACGACATCCAGATCTTCCAGAACCGCGCTGTCGCCAGGGATGTGAAGGTCATTGTGAAAGGCAACCTGATCGCGGAGATGAAGGTGTCGCTGCTTGAGCCATTGGCCGCTACAGATGCGGCGGGTGTCAAGCCGGATAAGGGCGCGGCTGCAGAGCCGTATACCATCGAGCCGGGTAGTCCCAGACCTGAATCGGTGTATGAAGTTGGAGCCTCCCTTCCGATCAGGCCGGACGGCCTTCCCTATAGCGGAGTGTTCCCGTTCCCAGTGTTGATACATAAGGACGGCAGCGTCAAGGCCAACCCTGAGGGGGTTTCCTTCGCGCTCAGGGCTCTCTCCGATGCGCTTGAACTGGCTATTTCCAAATGGAAGTACAAGCCGTACATGGTTGACGGTCAGCCGGTTGAAGTAGCGATAATCATCCCCTACATCCTGAACGGAAAGCCGTTTGTTCCCTCCTATGATCGTCCCAAGCCAACCCCGGTAACCACCAGTCCGGAAGACTTCTCCAGCGCTTACGACCCCAAACGGGATCCGAAGAAGGATCTGGCGATGGCAGAGGCGCAGGCCCGGCCGGGAAAAAAGCGAATCCTGCTGGACGTGGGCGGCGATTGGTGCATCTGGTGCAAGTATCTGGACAACTTCTTTGCCGACCACGCGGATATCCGGGAGCTGCGGGATGAGAACTATGTGCTGATGAAGGTCAACATGAGCGCAATGAACGAAAACTACGCATTTCTCAGCCAGTATCCCAATATTCCTGGATACCCCTGGTTGTTCGTGCTGGATTCAGACGGCAAGCTGCTCAAATCAGAGAATACAGACGAACTGGAAAACGGTGCAAACGGCTATAGCGCCCAGCGAATCAAGCAATTTCTTTCCGCCTGGGAGTCGCAGTAGGCGTTCGCAGAACCCTCCCTTTCCCTAGCTCTGCGGCTTCACAGGCTGCGGAAAAACTCGGTATTTCGGGTGAAATTGGCGGAAAGCGTCCCGCCGGGGCTAAAGCCAGCATTGATTCTGTTGGCTTTATGCGGGGGTTGAAACCCCCGCCTCCCTCCGAATCGAGTTTTTTCGCCGCCTGTTCAGCCCCAACTCGCGCATGGCGAGCTTCGGGCGGCCCAGGCTCGTCTAGTGGTGGTAGCCAGCGCCATCCAATGTGAGATGGAAACCGGGCTGGGTGGCGAACCAGTCGAGATGGCGGCGGATGTCCCGGAGCAACATACTGGCCAGGTCATGGGTGAAGCCGTTGCGGACCACAACGCGCTGAATGATCGCGTCCTGCCGGTTGGCGGGCATCCTGTAGGTTGGCACCTGCCAGCCGCGATCGCGCAACCTGTCCGACAAGTCATACAGCGACCAGTTCAGCGTTGGGTCCTTCAGGGTCCAGGCGATGACGGGGAGATCGTGGCCGGTGGAGAGCATCTTGAAGGGACCGAGTTCGGCGATCTGGCCGGCGAGTTCGACGGCCACTTCCTGACAAGCCTCGTGGATGGCGCGATAGCCCGACTTGCCGAGCCGGATGAGGTTGTAATACTGGGCCACAATCTGGCTGGCGGGGCGGGAGAAGTTGATGGCCAGAGTCGGCATGGCGCCGCCGAGGTAATCGACGTTGAAGATCAGGTCGGGGTCGAGATCAGCCAACTCCCGCCAGACGATCCAGCCCACACCTGGATAGACGAGCCCGTATTTGTGGCCGGAGGTGTTGATGGATTTGACGCGCGGCAGGCGAAAGTCCCAGAGCAGGTCCGGCTGCAGGAAAGGCGCGACAAAGCCGCCGCTGGCGCCATCGACATGAATGGGGATGTCGAGGCCGGTCTTTTCCTGAAGCTGGTCGAGAGCGGCGCTGAGCGCAAGCACGTTCTCATAGTGTCCGGTAAAGGTGCTGCCCAGCACGGAGACAACGCCAATGGTGTTCTCGTCACAGGCCGCGGCGACGCGCTCAGGGTCGGTGACAACCTCGTTTGCTTCGAGGGCAACCTCCCTGGGCTCGACGTCCCAATAGCGGGCGAATTTGTGCCAGCAGACCTGGGTATTGGAGCCCGTGACCAGGTTCGGCTTGTCTGTCGGCTTGCCCACCTTGCGCATCTTCTGACGCCAGCGCCACTTGAGTGCAAGGCCGCCTAACATGCAGGCTTCGCTCGATCCAATTGTCGATGTCCCGATGGTGCGCTCAGGCTGGGGAGAGTGCCAGAGCTCGGCCAGCATGTGGACGCAGCGCATCTCCAGTTCAGCCGTCTGCGGATACTCGTCCTTGTCGATCATGTTCTTGTCGAAGGTCTCGGACATGAGGCGGTGGGCCTCGGGCTCCATCCACGTGCCGCAGAATGTGGCGAGGTTGAAGCGCGAGCTGCCATCGAGGATCAACTCGTCGTGGATCAGGTTGTATGCGGTACTCGGCGCCATGCCTTCATCGGGGATGGAGTGGCGCGGGGTTGGGCCGAGCAGCGACTTGCGGGCATACATGGGGCGCATCAGGTCAGTTCTTTGCTGTTTCTGGCCAAAATGCGGGATTGCGGCGTCCTTTTCCATTCGGGTTGGGTTCCTCCGGAGTCCTGATCATAGTCGCCGGCGTCGCGATACGTGCGTCAATTGTGGGCGAATCGTTGGGGAATTCGGAGGATTGCAATGGCCGGCTGCAGGTGATCCGGCTCTCTTCAGCCCTTCGCGGGCGGCTTGAGGCCGAGTTCGCGCATGGCGATCTGGAGGTCGGCCCACGCTTCTTTCTTCTGCCGCGGATCGCGCAGCAGATAGGCCGGATGATAGGTAACGATGAGCTGCATACCGCGGAACGCGTGTACCCGTCCGCGAAGCCCGGCAAGGGGCTGTCGCTGGCCAAGGAGATAGGTGGCCGCGGTTGCTCCGAGAGCTACCAGGACCTGGGGGCGCACGACATCGATCTGGCGGAAGAGGAATGGGGAGCAGGTGTTGGCTTCCTCAGGTTCAGGAGTCCGGTTGCCGGGCGGCCTGCACTTGACCACGTTGGCAATGTAGACTTCTTCGCGCTTGAGGCCCATGGCGGCGATCATGTTATTCAGAAGTTGCCCGGCCTTGCCGACGAAGGGCAGTCCCTGCGCGTCCTCGTCGGCGCCGGGGCCCTCGCCGACAAACATCAGGCGGGCAGAGGGTGAGCCGTCGCCGAAGACGAGCTTGTTGCGGCCTGTGTGGAGCGCGCAGCGGGTGCAGTCGCCGATTTCGTCGCGGATGAGTTGGAGGGCGGAGGCGTGATCGGCGGGGGAAACGGCGGCGGCGATTTGCGGGGGCGCGGAGATGGGCTTGCGGGGGGGAATTGGCTGGTCCTCCTGAGATGAAATGGGCTGGGAGTCTGGCTGGGGGATCGACTCCCAGGTCTCAGACGCGAGACCCTTCGACAAGCTCAGGGCAGGCTCTGGGGCACCCGAAGTGGAATCCACAGGGCGGCGGTAGAACTCGGTGAGGCCGAGATCGCGATAGAAGCGGACGCGCGCCACAAGGGCTTCGCGAGTTTCGGGGTCGAGCGTTCGCGCCACTTTCCTTTACTCCACAATCAGTTGCCGGCGAGCAGCCGGGATGGGAGCGGCTTCGTCCCGGACTATATCCTGTCTCGATTTTTGATCCTGATGCTCATCCATTTCCAGAACCATCGAACGGGGACGGCGCAGGGTGACGATCTCGTCGAGAATGCGGTCGGCGAGCTTGCGCTTGGGCATCTCAGGCAGCTCGATCGAGGTGGTGAGGGTGAGAAACGTGGCCGCGTTCCGATCCGCGTCAATGCCCACCCCATCGCCTGAAACATCGTTGACTACAATCGCATCCGCGCCCTTGCGCAGCAGCTTGGCGCGACCGTTTTCCATCAGGTTGTCTGTTTCCGCGGCAAAGCCCACGATGAGCTGACCGGGGCGGCGGCGGCGCACTACCTCAGCCAGAATGTCTTCAGTGGGGGCGAGCTCGAGGACGAGGTGACCGGTGCGCTTCAACTTCTGCTCGGAGACGTTGATGGGGCGGTAGTCAGCCACCGCAGCGGCTTTAATCACCAGAGTGGCTTCGGTCATTCGCTCGAGCACAGCCTGGCGCATCTGGTCGGCGGTCACGATCTTGATGAGTTCACAGTGTGCGGGCGGATGCAAGGCCGAAGGGCCGCTGATGAGAATGACTTTTGCGCCGCGGCTCTGCGCGGCTTCGGCCAGCGCGTAACCCATTTTGCCGCTGGAGCGGTTGCCGAGGAAACGAACGGGGTCAAGGGCCTCGCGCGTGCCGCCGGCGGTGACGAGAACAATTTCTCCTGCCAGGTCATGACGGCGGCCGAGCGCATTGAGCACCGCGTCGGCAATGGCCTCAGGCTCGGCCATGCGGCCTGCGCCGACCATGCCGCAGGCCAGATCGCCTGTGCCTGGTTCAACAACGCGGACGCCGCGCTGACGCAGCGTTTCAAGGTTGGCCTGCGTGGCTGGGTGGTCCCACATATTCACGTTCATCGCGGGAGCCACCAGGACCGGCGCCTGTGTGGCCAGGTACATTGTGGTGAGGAAGTCGTCGGCGATGCCGTGGGCGAATTTGGCCAGGATGTTGGCCGTGGCAGGAGCAACGACCAGCGCATCGGCCCACTGCGCCTCGCCGATGTGCTCAATGCCATTTTTTTCGCTTGCGGCCTCACAGCAGCCATCGACGGCGCCCGAGTCGTCCCAGAGGCTGGTGATGACCTTGTGGCCGGTCAGCGCGGCGAAGGTGAGGGGCTGGACAAACCTGGCGGCCGACGCGGTCATGACCACGTGGACTTCAAGGGCCTGGCGCTGCAGGGCGCGCACCAGTTCCGCCGCCTTGTAGGCGGCAATTCCGCCGGAGACGCCCACGGTTACTCTCATGGCTCGATTGTAGCCGGTTTCGATTGTGGCCGGCGCGATGCGGGATGGAAGAAATTGACGGAGATTGCGCGGGAGTAGACCAGGCTGTATGATCTTTCCATCATGAGTCAAATCGCCGGCCCAAAGCGAAACGCCTGACTTGCGAATCCCATTCAAAACTCAATTGCCGGCAATCGCTTGCGCGCTGTTGCCCGCTCTCTGTGCCCTCCTGATCCGTCCCGGCGTGGAGACGGGCATCAGTGACGACTGGTCTTATATCAAGATGGTTCAGGTGCTGGCGCAATCCGGCCACATCGTCTATAACGGCGCGGAAACGCCGATGCTGGGCTGGCAGCTTTTTCTTGGCGCTTTGTTTGTCAAGCTCTTCGGCTTCTCCTTCACAGTGGTTCGGTCCAGCACGCTGATCGTAGCCATGGCGATCGCCTTTCTGCTTCAGCGCACCTTTGTACGAGCGGGGATTGGCCAATGGAACGCGGCTCTCGCGACATTGACTCTGGTTCTTTCACCTCTGTTCATGCCGCTTGCTTTCATGTTCATGTCAGACCTGTCCGGCCTGTTTTGCATCGTGCTCTGTCTGTATATGTGCTTGCGCACTTTGCAGGCCGCAACACTCCGCTCCACCATAGCCTGGATCAGCTTCGCCGCCCTGTTGAATGCGATCGGAGGAACCGCACGCCAGATCTCTTGGCTTGGCGTCCTGGTGATGGTTCCCTCCACACTCTGGCTGTTGCGACGGAAGCCGCGGGTGCTCCTGATTGGAGGGATAGCGAACCTCGCCGGCATTGGAATCGTCTTTGCGTCGATGCACTGGTTTAGCCAACAACCCTATTCGCTCCCTGAACCGTTGATCCCGAATGCCGTCAACTTCAAATCTTTGGAGAACGTTGTCGCAAACTTCCTCCGCGGTGGCGCGGAAGTAACTTTCCTTTCGCTTCCGGTGCTCCTGATGTTCGTTGCAATCCTCGCCAAAGCTCGCCAAAAGATGATTGCCTGGTTCGCCGCGGGCAGTCTTTTCGTCGTGCTGGTGGGACTATTCATGTTCCACCACCATGGGCCGGAGCACTGGCTCGCTCCATTTTTCGGGGATTATTTGAGCGCTCTCGGTGTGGTTGACGCTTACTCCATCCTGGGTGACCGTCCGGTGATTCTGCAGCTTGGCATCCGCGTCCTGCTGACTGTTGCCACCATGATTGGCTTGCTCGGCTTATTGACGGTTGTCTTCGGAGGCCTGCCCAAGCTGCCATCCCTTCCAGGCAGCGTTGCTTCCCTTTCGTGGCGTCAACTTGGCATCGTCGTTTTGCCGTTCAGCCTCGCCTACATTGCCCTGCTTATACCAAGAGCCGTTGTCAGTCGAGCGGCTGACCGCTATTTCCTGCCTTTGATGATGCTGGCTCTGCTGGTGCTAGCGCGGTACTTTCAGGAGAATGTCAGGCCAAACCTGCCGCTTGCCAGTCTGTTTGTCGTCGGAATCTTCGCAGCCTTTGGTATCGCTGCCACACACGACATGTTTGCCATGTATCGTGGCTACCTGGCTGCAATTCAGGAGATTCGGTCAAGCGGATTGCCCGCCACTTCCTTCAAAGGAGGATGGGAATACGACGGCTGGACGGAACTGGAAAAGGACGGGTACATCAACGACGATCGGATTCGCATTCCCCGCGGCGCTTATGTCCCTCAGCCGGTCACCGTCTTCCCCGCCGGATGCAATGGGGACTTCCTGGACCATACTCCTGCAGTCAAACCGCTTTATGCCTTGTCGTTTGATTCATCGCTGTGTAATGGGCCGGCCGGATTTCCTCCCGTGACTTACACCACCTGGCTTGCCCCGCACGCCACCTCGATTTACATCGTTAAATATCCGGCCCTGTCGGATCGCTGAAGAATGCGGACTGCCGCTGTGCCTTGCTGTTGCATTCGACTTTGAATCTCACACTTCAAACCTCAAGCTTCTCGCTTCCATTTGATGTCTGCACATGGCGAGTGCTCGCAGCAGCCCGTTGCTGCTGCGAGGTGTTTCAGACCGGCAGGTGTGGAGCGGCTTCAAACTCAATGTGCAGGCGCAACAGTAGATTCCGTGTCCGGCGCCGCGAAGCACAGGCTACGGAAGAACGCGATGGGTGGTATATATTGTTGCAGAGCAACTTTCTCTCGGAGATCTCCGTATCCTATGATTTCCACACTATGCTTTCCGTCGTAATTCCCGCCTATAACGAGGAAGACGGCATCGCCGAAATGTACCGCCGTATCGTGGCGGCGGCTCCTGCCTGGGGCGAAGAATTTGAGATTCTGATCGTCGACGATGGAAGCCGCGACCGGACCCTGGAGATTTGCGAGCAAATAGCCGCCGCCGACAGCAGGTTCAAGGTCATCAGCCTTTCCCGCAATTTCGGCCATCAAGCCGCCGTTTCAGCCGGTCTTATGCACGCGCGAGGAAAGATCGTTACCGTGATGGATGCGGATCTACAGGATCCTCCCGAGGAACTTCTCCCCTTCATCAAGAAGATTCACGAAGGCTGGGATGTAGTCTATGCGATACGCGCCAAACGGAAAGAAGGCCCCCTGAAACGGCTCTGCTACTGGAGTTACTACCGCATCCTGAAGCGGCTCTCCGTTCTGGATATTCCGCTTGACACCGGGGATTTTTGCGTCATGCGGGGCGAAGTCGTGGATGCCATCAATCAGCTTCCGGAGCGCAACCGGTTCGTGCGTGGCCTTCGAAGCTGGGTGGGTTTCCGCCAGACGGGAATGGCCTACGAACGGCAGGCCCGTTTTGCCGGAAAACCCAAGTACAATTTCCCAAAGCTATTCAAGCTCGCCATGGACGGCATTATCAACTTCAGCTACCGGCCGCTCCAGTTCATCATGTCAATCGGCTTGGTTCTCGCTGGTTTCTGCATGCTGGCAGCCGTGTTTGTAGTCGTCCAGTATTTAACCAACTGGACGATTATCGGCTTCAATCCTCGCAATGCGCGCGGATGGACATCCACCATCTTTATCATCTTGTTCTTCTCCGCGGTCAATCTGGTATGCATGGGCATACTGGGCGAATATATCGGCCGGCTATTTGAAGAGGTGAAATGCAGACCGAGCTGGATCGTCAAGAAGCGGATCAACCTCTCCCATGATTCCTGAGGCACGCCGGTCTTAGATCGTGTCGAGAACAGCCATGACCGAGGTTCCCGCAATGCGTTGCGGCAGAACTTCACATCGGGAGAGGTGATACAGGCCTGTGTTTATCAGGTTCCAGCGTGCATCGAATCCGGCAGAGTGGATATCTGTTCGAATCTTTCCGATAGTCAGAGCCGCCTTGCGCAACGCAAGGACAGGTACCAAAGGCCAGCCCCAATACGTCGCCTTGCTTACGTTGAACCCATTCCTTCCGGCGACCTCCAGCAGGGAAGCCAGCGAATACCTGCGGTGATGACCCTGAGCCCAGTCATAAGGCGAGAACAGCCACTCGACTGCCGGAACATTGATGATCAGGCAGCCACGATCAGCCAGGAGAAACCTGACGGAATCCAAAAACCGATCCTGATCTTCGATGTGTTCGAGGACGTCAAACATCAGCAATAAGTCGAATGCTTTCCTAAACTCATCCGCACGATCGTGAATATCGTAGCAATACACTTCTCCTCGCCTGCACATGTTCCGGCGCAGAGCGAATTCGTGCAAATCATATCCCGCTGGAGCAATACCGTAGGCATCTTCGAGTTGCCTCTGCAGAACTCCATTTCCACATCCGATTTCAGCAGCGCTTTTAACTGATCGAAGCCGTGCGTCGGCAAGCTTCTGCAAGACCTGAAATCGCCGCCTGCGCCAGAAATGCTGGGGGGTGCGAGATCGAAGTACTGGCCCGGCATCATGCCACTGCGCGGCCTTGACTTGAAAACGACCCGGTTGGCCATCTCTAGCGTGTCTGGTTCACGTTTATGCGCCATGTGCGGAACACAACCCATGATCCCATGCTTGATGCGGCTTCCTCTTGGGGCGGTGAGGGCGGCGAAGGTGCGCGGCTGAACAGCGTTGCCGGCAGACGCGGTCATGACACCGGAGACTTCAACAGCCCGGCGCTGCAGAATGCGCACCACTTCCGCCGCCCTGCAATCGCGATCCTGCGGGAGATGCTCACGTTTCCTCTCGTGGCTCGATTTTAGCTGGTTTCGATTGCTGCGGGCGGGCACCTTGAACCAGGAGATCCGGGCGCTTGCGCGGTGTTCCGCGAGAGAGGGCGGGCGAAGCGGCTCCGAAGTCACTCGACGGCGGTATAATTTGGGCTGTTCAAGGCCGACGAAGAAGACTCCAACTCATGGGAGAAACCCTGCGGCAAATGTACTTTGATTCTTGGAGGGGGCGCCAACATGCAAGGCAAGTTGGAATTGATGCTGGGACCGATGAGGAGCAACAAGACCGCGGAACTTCTGCGTCGCGCCGATATGCGGCGTCAGTACGCAGGCCAATATGTCATGGTGCTCAAGCCCAGCGATGACACGAAGGGCGGACCTGGGGTGGTTGAGAGCCGCAACCCGAGAGGTCACGGGAAGATGCATGCCCTGGAATTCAAATCCAATGACCCATGGGAGATTCTTCAAGCGATCTCAGACAAGGAATTGGAAATTGGGAAGAGAGTGGAATGCATCGCGATCGATGAGGGGCAATTTGTGGATGAGCTATTCCCTTTGACGCGGCGCCTGCTCGATGAAAACCATGACGTCCTCGTCGCCGGGCTCGATCTGGACTTTCGAGCTATTCCTTTTGGAGAGATGCTCAACCTGGCGTGGTTTGTGAATGCATACGGCGGCAGTATTACCGAATGCATTGCATACTGCTCCTGCGGAAACCGAGCCCTTTACTCGCAGCGGCTGATCGAAGGTGAACCTGCGCCCTATGACAGTCCCATCAAAATGCCCGGCGACTCGTACGAGCCGCGTTGCGCGGAACATTTTGTACTGCCGGGGCGTCCTCACTGACAGATGGAACTAACTCAGCAGAATGGGAATGGCTGGACCATCGATCAGCGGCTTCACCACGGGAACATCGGTCTTGACGTAGGCGATTTTGCCCGCTTCGATTTCATCCTGGGCGATGCGGCAGGCCTTGGTGGACTGGCTGTGGACCAGAGCGTGGGAGCCACTCTGCAACTGCCGGGCGCGGCGGGCGGCTACCAGAACCTTGCGGTAGTTGGAATCGAAACCGGTCTCAATCGTCATTGGGGTCCTCACCATCCTGAGCGGGGTCCTCCCGATCGGAGTCCTCGCCAAAGTCAAGCTGCTGCTGGCCGGTGGAGCCGAGAATGCCAAAGGCCTCCAGCACGGGCTTTAGGCGCTCCTGCGAGTTGAACTGCAAACATGCAGCGGCAACTTCCAACACCCGGCGCGAGCGGTACGCGATCACTTCCCCATTGCGATAATAGCGCTCGGCGAGCACAATCGCCTCGAGTTGGGCTACCGCCCTGTCCAGAATGTCGTTGACCAGAATATAACCGTACTCGCGATAATTTTCAATTTCCTTGCTGGCCTCGTTGAGCCGCCGGTAGACTTCTTCCTCGTTCACAACACCTTCGGCGCGGCTGCGATTGCGCAAGCGGGTGCGCAGAACTCTGGGGTTGGGCGGCATGACGAAGATGCTGACGGCCTCTGGCATTCTGGCGCGAACCTGGGATGCGCCTTGAACGTCAATATCCAGCAGCAGGTCGTGGCCGGCCGAGCGAGCCTCTTCAAGCGACTTGCGGGCAGTGCCGTAGAAGTTGCCGAAGACCTCGGCGTGCTCAAGGAAGACGTTCGTGTCGAGCATGCGCTGAAACTCTTCCCGGGAGGTGAAGTTGTACTCGCGCCCATTCTCCTCAGAGCCACGGGGCGGCCGCGTTGTCCACGAGATGGCGAACTCGACGCCGCTCACCTGCTTGCGCAGTTCGCTTACCAGCGTGCTTTTGCCCGAGCCCGAGGGCGCCGAAATGATGAAGAGAATTCCTGCCACTGTTGTCCTTCAGGGAGTCTCGGATCACGCTGCCGAAAAGGCATATTCCGATAAGAAGCATTCCCTCGGGGGCTAAAGCCCATTGAATTCTTGCGTTCGTTGCGGCACGGCTGAAGCCGTGCCCTTTCAAAGCAACAAGTTTTGCTGCAACCTGTAAAGTCGTGCCCCTTGAAAGCAGCGCGTCTTTCAAAGCCAGTAAAGCCGTGCGCTTTCAAAGCCTTGCTGTCCGACGCGCATCAAAGTTCGTTGGTTCATGTCCCTCAAGACTTGTTATTCCACGTTTTGAATCTGTTCGCGAGCCTTTTCGATCTCCGACTTCATGGCCAGTCCCAACTCAGTAATTCGGGTTCCCTTTCCGCCCACGCCGCCGGTCTTGGAGAGCAGGGTGTTGGCCTCGCGGTTCATTTCCTGGAGGAGAAAATCGAGTTTCTTGCCCAACTCGCCGCCTGCGGCCAGCAGCTCACGGAAATGCGCGATGTGGGTGTGCATCCGGGCCAGCTCCTCGGCAATGTCGCTGCGTTCGACGAGCACGGCAACTTCCTCGAGCAGCCGTTGGCGGTTGAACTCCGAGCCGGTGGCGGCAACCAGCCGCTGGGTCAGACGCTCCTGGTAGCGCTGCTCGATTTCGGGGCGCAACGCAGCCACTCCGTCGGTTGCCTCGGCCAGCCGGTCGAGCGTGGCGTTGAGGATCGCATCGAGCGCCTCGCCGTCGCGAGCACGCATAATCTTCAACTGGTCGAGCAGGGGCGCAATCTCCTTCCGCACGCTTTCGGCCAGGGCCGCCAGGTCCTCGTCGCCGCGATTCTCAGTTTGCAGAGCCCCGGGCAGGCGCAGAACAGAGTTCAGGTCCGGTTCTCCGGTGAGCCCATTCTCGTCGCGCGCCGCGGCAAATGCGGCAATGTAGCCGGCCACCAGTTCGCGATTGTAGCCGCCCTTTTGCTGGTTGCTGCGATCGACGGTCAGAGTCAACTCGACGTGGCCGCGGACGAGGGAGTCCTTGATCGCCTTGCGCAGTTCGGTCTCCAGCGCGTCGAGGCCCGAGGGGAGGCGCAACTGCACGTCGAGGAAGCGGTGGTTGACGCTCTTTACGCTCAGCGTGTAGCTGAGTTGCTGGTGCACCTGAACCCGCGCAAACCCTGTCATCGAATAGATCGGCATTTTCTGCTACTCCTGTGGCCCGGTGGTGAGCGCAAGATGCTACTGAGGCGGGTCTTCTTCCAGTGTGTCCAAACCTTGCGGCTCGGGCACGCCCATGAATTGCAGTTGATAGAGCCGCTGATAAGTCGACGATGAGGTCAACAGCTCGTCGTGGGAACCGATCGCGGTAATGCGCCCATCTTCAAGAACGGCAATGCGGCTGGCGCGGCGAATGGTTCCCAGACGATGCGCGATGACCAGCACGGTGCGTCCCTGCATCAGGTTGGCCAGCGCGGCCTGCACCAGCGACTCGCTTTCGGCGTCAAGGGCCGAGGTGGCCTCATCGAGAATCAGAATCGGCGCATCTTTGAGGATGGCGCGGGCAATGGCCAGGCGCTGGCGCTCGCCGCCGGAAAGGCGGAAGCCCTTTTCGCCGATCACTGTGTCGTAACCCTGCGGCATGCGGAGGATGAAGTCGTGCGCGAGTGCGTTCTGGGCAGCCTGCTGCACGATATCCAACTTGACATCCGGGCGACCGTAGGCGATGTTGTTGCGCACGGTGTCGTTGAAGAGGATGGTTTCCTGCGTGACCTGGGCAACCTGGCGGCGCAGCGAGCCAAGCGTGAGGTCGCGGATGTCGTGGCCGTCGATGAGGATTCGTCCCGAGGTCACGTCGAAAAAGCGCGGAATCAGGTTGACCAAGGTCGATTTGCCGGCTCCGCTTGGGCCCACCAGCGCCAACACTTCGCCGACCCGCATCTGGAGATCGACGTTGTGCAGAATCTGGTGCTCGCCCTTTTCAGTGCTGTAGGAGAAACCCACATTCTCAAACTGGACGGACTGCAGAAAGCCCTTCAACCTGGCCGCGCGGGGCCGCTCTTTCACGTCGTCCTTGGTATCGAAGAAGGCGAAGATGGACAATGAAGCGCCCATGGCCTGTTGGAAGCTGTTGTAGAAAGAGGCGAACTTGCGCACCGGGTCGTAGAGCTTGAAGAGCAGGATGATGAAAGCGCCGAAGAGCCCGATGTCCATGCGGCCGTGCTGAATCTCATTGCGGCCGACGAGCAGGAGCAGCGCGATGGCCACATAGCCGATGGTGTCCATCAACGGCGAACTGATGGACTGAATGCGCACGCTGCGGAGATTGGCGCGAAAAAGACGGGTAGCCGCTTTCTTGAAGCGCAGAATCTCCCACAGTTCCGTGTTGAAGGCCTTGACGATGCGATTGCCGGTAACCGTTTCATGCAGGATGTTCTGAATCTCGGCCAGCTTGTCCTGCCCGGTGCGGGTGCGGGTGCGGACTTCCCTGCCGATTTTGCGTGCGGAGGTAACCACGACAGGAACGAACAGAAGCAACGCCCAACTGAGATGGCCGCCCAGGCGGATCACGAGCACCATCCCCACCAGAAAGGTAAAGAATTGCTGCAGGAATTCGCCGATCACCGAGCTGACCGCGGTTTGCACTTTATCCACATCGTTGATGAGCGTGGAAAGGATAGTGCCCGTGGCGTGCTTGTGAAAGAAGCTGGAGGAGCGGCGCAGAGTGGCTTCGTAAAGACTGTTACGCAGATCCGTGATCATGCCGAAGCCGGCATAGTTGACCAGGTAGGTGCCCAGATAGTCGCAGAGGCCTTTGACGATGGTGGAGGCTATCAGAGCAAAGGCCACCACCGTCCAGGCATTGTGCATGAAGTGGGGAACCAGAATGCGCAGGTCGAAGTGCCATTGAGATTTGGGCAGGCCGAGAGTGATGGGGCCGTCGGGAGCCTTGGGGTCGAGGACATTATTGAGGATGGGCTGGAACAGGAGGGTGCGAAAGTTGTCGAGCAGGCCGACCATGGCCAGCAACAACACGCCGGGCAGGATGTGCAGCACGTAGGGAAGTCCGTAGCGCAGGAGGCGCAGGAAATTCTTCATGCTGGTTTGACCGCCTCGCGGCCGCATGACTCGGGGAGGAGCCATGAGGACTGGGTAAAAATCTCCATCCCCGTATTGTATCCGGCGGACGCTGGCTGAGCCGATGGCGCTCTAGGTGCCCGCGCCCCTGGCGATGAGGCGGGTGGTGGAGAAGCCTTCGACGATGGGGACGATTTTGACCTGTCCGCCCCAGGACAGGACTTCGCTGGCGCCGACCACGGTCTCCACGCCGTAGTCGCCGCCCTTGACGATGACGTCGGGCCGCGTGGCTACGATGTGTTCCAGCGGCGTTGGCTCGTCAAAGACCACCACGGCATCGACGGCGGCGAGCGCCGCCAGTACACGGGCACGTTCGTTCTGGCCCACGATGGGGCGGTTGGGGCCCTTGAGGCCGCTTACGGATGCGTCGCTGTTGATGGCCACGATGAGCCGGTCGCCGAAGCGTCGAGCCTGCTCGAGTACGGTGATGTGACCCATATGCAGAAGGTCGAAGCAGCCGTTGGTGAAGACTACACGCTCGCCATTGCTCTTCCACAGCGCCACACGGCTTACCAGTTCCTGGCGCGTGACCACCTTGTCCTCGGCGTGGAGGGCAATGTCCGGAGCCAGCGCAGCCAGCAATTCGTGCTTCTCCACGGGAACCGTGCCCACCTTGCCCACCACGATGCCGGCGGCAGTATTGGCCAGTTCCACGGCGGTCTCCGGCTTGAGCCCGGAGGCGAGGCACAACGCCAGCACCGCGATGACCGTGTCTCCGGCGCCGGAGACATCGAAGACCTGGCGAGCCACGGCAGGTGCGATGAACCGATTGCCGGGCCGCAATAACGCAATGCCTTTATCACTTAGGGTTGCGGTGAGGAACTCGATTTCGAGCGCGGGGACCATAGCCTCGGCCGCGTCCAACACGGCATTCAAATCGTGCGCGTCGAGATGTGTGGCCGTGGAGAGCTCGCCGAGGTTGGGGCAGATGGTGGTAGCGCCGCGGTAGCGGGCAAAGTCGGCGCTTTTGGGATCGACCAGCACCGGAATCGCCAGCTTGCGGGCGGCCTGAATCACAAGCTGGCAGACCCCTGGGGTGAGCACTCCCTTGGCGTAATCGGAAAGCACAACGGCATGGCTGCCGGGCAGGTGCGCAAGCACGGCGGCTACCAGGCGATCGTAGTCGGCCCGTGGACGCGTGCTCAGGCGCTCGCTGTCAAGGCGCAGCATTTGCTGCCGGCCGCCCAGAATGCGGAGCTTGGTGATGGTGGGAAAGCCGTCTGAGACGACGAAATGAGGCGAGATTCCGCTCTTGCGCAGACTCGCGGCGAGCAGCTTTTCGTTCTCGTCGCCACCGGTAAAACCAATCACCTGTGTGTGTGCGCCCAGGCGCGAGAGGTTCATGGCCACGTTGGCCGCACCGCCAGGCTGCTCGCTCTGGTGGGTAGCGCGAACCACAGGCACCGGCGCCTCCGGGGAGATGCGCCCCACGTCGCCCCAGATGTATTTGTCGAGCATCACGTCGCCCACCACCAGCAGGCGCTTGGCGGCCCATTTGTGCTCGATCTCCTGGATCACTTGGCGCAGTTGCTCGATCACCTCGGTGCCTCCGATTGGACTGCGGCGACTGGCGATTGCGCAGCGGCGACTGGAGCTGGCGCGGCGGTCTGGGTTCCGGCAGGTTGCGCGCCGATCCAATCCAGTTCGATCCAGTCGCAGAGCATGTGGCCGGCCAGAATGTGGGCCTCCTGGATGCGCGCAGTATCGCGCGAGGCAACGGCGAAGAGATGATCGGCCAACGCCGCCAGTTTGCCGCCGCCTGCACCGGTAAAGGCTACCGTAACCAACCCCTGGGAGCGAGCGGCCTCAAGAGCGGCAATCACGTTGCGGCTGTTGCCCGAGGTGGAGATGCCCACGACAAGGTCGCCGGGAACTCCCAGCGCCTCAATCTGGCGGGAAAATACCGCCTCGAAGCCATAGTCGTTGGCCACCGAGGTCAGGACCGACGAATCCGTGGTGAGCGCCATCGAGGGCAGACCGCGGCGCTCGCGGCGAAAGCGGCCCACAATCTCGGCGGCCAGATGCTGCGAGTCGCCGGCACTGCCGCCGTTGCCGCACCAGAGAATCTTGCCTCCGGCACGCAGGGTTGCGGTCATAGCCAGCGCAATCGACTCCAGCACGGGCTGCTGTGCTTCCATCTCGCGCACAACCTCCAGGTGCTCCGCAATGGCCTTCCCGAAGATGCTTGCGGCATCAGGACTCGTGGACATGACTTCCCTCTCGCTTTCGCTGACAAAACTTCCCTGGGCTTTACTTGCTGGGGCCTCACTTGCCGGCGAACTGGCTGGCCAGCGCAAGTCCCTCTGTTGCTATCATAGCGGGGTGACCAACGTCCTCAACCCATCGTATCCCGGTCTGGTGCAGACGGTGTTCCTTGACCGGGACGGTGTGGTGAACGAGAAGATGCCGGAAGGCCGCTACGTGACCTGCTGGAGCGAGTTCCAACTGCTGCCCGGCGCGGTGGAGGCCATCGGCCTGCTCAACCGGGCAGGGCTGCGGGTGGTGGTGATCTCGAATCAGCGCGGCATTGCGCTGGGACTGTACACGGCTGAGGATGTGCGGACCGTTCACGCGGAGTTCCAGAGGCTGCTGGAGGCGTTCGGGGCGCACGTGGACGGGTTCTACTTTTGCCCGCACGACAAGGGGCAATGCAACTGCCGCAAGCCGCTGCCGGGGCTCTTCGAACAGGCAGTGGCAGATTTTCCCGGGATCACCGCGGCAAGCAGCGTGATGATCGGGGACTCGTTGTCGGACATCGACTTTGGGCGGCGGCTGGGGATGGTCACCGCCTTTATTGATGGCGACCCTGAGCGGCGGAAGCCCGGCGCTGAGGCGGCGCGGGAGCTGGCCGACCTGCGCTATTCGTCTCTGGTTGAGGCGGTGAACGATTTGCTGGCGAGGAGACACGTTCAAGGCCAGTTGAGTGGAACGATGTGTCTCGGACTGCCCGCGAAATAGCGCTAATCCCCGATGGCGTTGAGTGTGGCGTAGGTCTCGACGATGCCCTCTTCGAGCGGGGTGGGCTCCAGATTGCAGCCAAGTTGGCGCAGGCCGGTGAGATCGGCTTCTGTGAAGTGCTGGTAGCGGCCTTCCAGATCGGCGGGAAAGGGAATGTACTCGATGGGGACTTCGCCATGCACCGCCATCAGCGCTTTGGCCACATCGTTGAAGGTGCGGCTGACGCCGGAGCCGGCATTGACCACGCCGCGATAGGTCTTTGGCGCCTCGCCAGGCTTGGGCGCGTAGGGGCCGATTTGGGCGAAGAACATGTTCAGCTGGGCCAGGTCGTGGACATAGATGAAATCGCGGCGCTGTTCGCCGTCGCCAAAGCCGCCCGTACCGGCAAAGAGGCGCACCTTGCCGGTTTCCTCCATTTGTTTCGTGAAGTGGTGAATGACCGAGGCCATGCGCCCCTTGTGCTGCTCGCGCGGCCCGTAGACGTTGAAATAACGGAGGCCGACGGCAGTCATCGGGACCCGGTCCAGAGCGAGTTGATGGCGAAAGTAGTGGTCGAAGACCAGCTTGGAATAGCCGTAGATATTCAGCGGGCGCTCATTTTCGATGGTGGGCGTGAAGTGCCCTGGGCCGGATAGGCCGTAGACCGCCGCAGTGGAAGCGTAAACCAGCGGCGCGCTCTGGCGAATGGCAAAGGCCAACACTTCCTTTGTGTACTGGAAGTTGTTGTCCATCATGTAGACGCCGTCGTCCTCAAGCGTGTTGGAGCAGGCGCCCTGATGCAGGATTGCCTCGATCTTGCCTGCAGCCAGCGCATTGTCTCCGATGGCGCGGCGGAACTCCCGCTTGTCCATGTAGTCCACATAGCGGGCGCCGTGCAGATTCTGGAACTTCTTCACGTTGGCGAAGTTGTCCACCACGAGGATGTCGGTGAGGCCGTGGGCATTCAGCTCGTGAACCAGATTGCTGCCGATAAAGCCCGCGCCTCCGGTAACGATCAACATATCCTACGGCTCCTCTTGAGCGCTGAGTATCTATCCGAGAAACGGCATCAAACAGCGACGATTGCGGGCTTCTCCCCCGCGCGTGCGTTCATTACCCTGCCTGCGGCTACAACCATCTCATCCACGGTGATGGAGGTGAGGCACCGGCGAGCCTCGACGATGCACGTCTCCAGGTTGCAGCCGTAACAACTGGTTTGATGATAAATGACCTGGTGCTGCGAGCCCGATGGGTACCAGATGCCAGGAAGCCCGCGCGCGGAAAAGGCAATCGCGCAGGGAACTCCAACGCTGGCGGCAAGGTGCATCGGCCCGGAGTCAGGCCCGAGAAAGACATGGGCATGTTCGAGTACTGCAGCGGTTTCGCGCGGGGTGAGCCGACCGCAGAGGTTCACCTTGGGGCCGGTCCACTCCTGGGCGGCATACTCGGCCACGCCAGCGTCTTCTTTGGCGCCGATCAGCGCAAGCCCATGCCGTGGATATTCTGCGTGCAACCTGGTGAGCAGCGATCGCCAGTTTTCCTGTCCCCAGTCCTTGGCCTGCATCTTGGTGCCAGGGCCGCACACGATCAGGGGCCATTGCGCGAGAGTGCCCAGCGCCGCAGCCGCAGCCTCGCGTTCCGGAGCGGTTAATCCAAGGCTCCAATTTGCCAACTCTCCAGATCTCGCGTCGCCCAACTCGCCGAGCGAGCGGCTCAGCCGGGAGGCCTCGGACTCGTAGAGCCGGGTCGTGCCGTCGAAGCGGTGTTCCAGTTCCTCCACTCCGGGCAGCCCGACGAATTGCCGCACACCGGCTACCCGGAAGAAAAGCCGGTCGCGGCGCACTTTCTTCAATGGGCGCACTGGCATCAGATAGACCAGGACATCGGGGCGGAAGCGGCGAATCTGCCACGCCAGGCGCACCAACTCGCCCACCCGGCGCGTGCCTACTGTGTAGCGCAGGTAGCCATGGACCAGTCCGGTGTTGCCCAGCACCGCCGCGGAGGCCGGCGCCTTGGCATGGGCGGGAAAGTTGGTGAGCAGAACGCGCTCCGCTTGTGGAAAGGTGCGCGCAATCAGGTGGAAGCACGGCAACGCGACCACCGTGTCGCCCAGGCTACCCAAACGGTAAATCAGGACCCTTCGAACTGTTAATCCAGGCTGCAGGCTGCTTCTCCCAAACCTACATCAGCAATCTTCCACTCCAAGGCAAAGGAACAATGACTCAGGGCCGCGTCCATTCTTCCCACTGAAACAGTCGTCCTGAGCGGAGCCAAAAGCCTGCTGTTGGGTTCCAAGACACTCTCATGAAACCAAGGCAACCGAATCGCAAGGACACTTCATCACGAACCAATTCTGATGCGGGATCTTAAAAACTGATCTTTCTTTCTGGGAACCAAGTGAGTTGGATAGTGGTTGTAGTGACGGTCTGCTGTCCGGGAAGATAGATGGGCGCCTTATAGTGCTCGTAGGCAAAGTTGCCGTTGACCTCGAAGTCCTTGCCGATGCGCTTGACCACCTTGAAGTTGATGTCGTTCAGGGTCGTTCCGCCGGGAATAAAGTCCTTGGCCGCCTTTTGATTGCGGACGCCCACCTCAAACCACTCGTTGCCGCTCAGATGATAGGTGATCCAACCTTGGCCGCCCTTGTCTTCGCGGCCGATCCAGTCGCCGAACATCTGGCCCGCGTTGGTGTAACCCTGCACCTGAATGGTCTCCCAGTACATGAATTTACCGCCATTACTGGTCGAGACGGGCGGATCGGTGGAGGCGCCTTCGACGCGCACATCGAGCTTGGGAACGCCCGGGACATGGGACAGATAGATGCCCGGCCTCCAGGAGGCGCGACGGGGCGCGTCGGCGGGCGAGACATCGTCGTGCACCTCAGAGTCGCAGTAGAGCGTAAGCCACTTGCGCACGAAAGGAAGGCGGTAGGTGAAATCGAATGCGCCAAAGCGTGCGCCTGGATCCTTGTTACTGAATTTGATCGCGGGTGTGACAGCAGTCAGGCTGAAGAAACTCCTCAGGAAGGACTTGATGGTAATTGCTTCGTGGCCCTCGCCTCCCCAGATCACGGTGCGCTCGAAGCCGAACTCCAGATCGGGCGTGGGCTTGAAGCTGACCTTCTCGACATGCACCCATGGATCGTTCGGATATTCGTGCCCCTTCAGGGAGCCGACGAGAAAGTCGTATCGAAATGGCCCGGTAATACGGGAGAGCAGTGGAATGCGCAGCGGCTCAATGCGGTTGATGCGAAACGAGTAGATGTTCTCGGCGTTATTGGAATAGGCCATGCCGCCGCCCATACCGGGTCCAAGCCAGTCGTCCTGTTTGCCGAAGGAAATCTCGTGGTTAAGGTAGTGGGCAGAGGCGTATGCCTCCATCACCCGCGCATCGATGGCCGCCGGTATCGGTCCCAACGGGATGGTCTCCTGGCCGGCTGGCGAGACGGGATAGTTGTAGTAGGCGGGGTCGTAGGGAGGCGGGAGGTCAATGTTGGAGAGCGTCTGGGCCAGGGCGGTGGAGTAACCGGCAGCCGAGGGTGCACCCTGAAACTCACCGCGCACATAGAGCAGGAACCGGCCGGCGGACGCGTAGCCGCTGGCGCCGGAGTAGTTGTTGAAGCCGTTCGAGTAGGGCCGGCCGTAGTCGTTGATGACCGTTGAGCCGAGATGAAAGCTGTCGCGGAGAGGCGTGCCGCTGATGGCGCGCGCCACGGAGTAGACCGACTCAATGCGCGAATTGCCCTCATGCACCAGGCAGGGGCCCTGCATATCGTCGCGCAGTGTGTGAATCAGCGCCTCATAAATATCTTGCGCTTCGTCCGTGGCTGGACCAGCATCCGCGTCCTCGATGCGCGCGCCGGCCTCTTCCAGCATGTGGTCCACGCTCGAACGCGTCCATGGGCGCATCCCCAGATATGCGCTATCCACAAATCCAAGCGAGAAAAGACGAAGAACTGCCGGATAAACCCAACTGTCGACAGGAATGTACGGCGAATCGAGAAGAGAGGGTTCGCAGACCGGCGCCGGACGGCTGGAATCGCGGTGGCCCCACTGCCACTTCCCTGTTGCCGACGATCCAGCATCTGCCGATTCAGCCGCAGCCGGTCGGGCATCGGCCTGTCCAGACGGAGCCTGTGCAGCCGCAGCCTGTCCAGATGCGGGTCCAGGTTGTTCGGCCGACACTGCGCTCGCGGTCAACAGCAAAAAGCAGGCCAACCATGCCGCGCTGAAAACCACCGGAGCTTTGGCCCTTCGGCTGTCCACATTCATACGCTCACTCACTCTCTCGACTCTTGTGCGCACGTCTCATGTTCCAAACGTGGAAAAGGAACCTGACGAACAGATTTGCAGCGGGAATTCGGAATTCTCCCAGCATGGCGCAGACTTCGTACCCATTTTTATGGGGTCAGAGCACTCGATCCGCCCACATTAGAAAGATACCACTGATACGCTTCCTTCATGCCCGTTTCAAAGTCGGTGGGGGCACTCCAACCGAGGGCGCGCAAGCGGCCGACATCCATCACCTTCCGCGGTGTGCCGTCGGGCTTCGATGGGTCGAACGTGAAAGTTCCCTTCCAGCCGATGGTGGAAGCAATGCATTGGGCCAGTTCCAAAATCGTCCTATCGACTCCGGTGCCGACATTCAAAAACATCTCGCCGGAGTAGTTCTTTATCACGAAGACGCAAGCGTCTGCCAAATCCTCAGAGAACAGGAATTCGCGTCTCGGCGTTCCGCTTCCCCACAATTCGACCGTTGGGCGGTTCGCGATCCTGGCCGCGTGGATCTTCATAATGAGCGCAGCCACAACATGACCGCCTTCCGCATCGTAACGGTCTCCGGGGCCGTAAAGATTGGTCGGCATCACCGAAACAAAATCGCAGCCATATTGGCGTCGAAAGGCCTGGCACAATTTGATGCCGGCAATCTTGGCGATTGCATACCACTCATTGGTGGGCTCCAACGCGCCTGTCAGGAGCGCCTCTTCACGCATCGGCTGGTCTGCCATGCGCGGATAGATGCAAGACGAGCCAAGGAACAGCAGTTTCTTGACGCCGGTGCGCCACGCCGCATGGATGATATTGGTTTCGATGGCGAGATTCTCATACAAGAACTCCGCAGGCCGGGTCGCGTTGGCCAGAATGCCACCCACGGTTGCAGCGGCAAGGAAGACAACATCGATCTTTGCATCCGCCATCCACGCATCAACATCCGCTTGCCGCAACAGATCGAGTTCGCTGCGCGCCGCCGTGACAATTTCGCAACTCTCTCGCTGCAAGCGCCGCACAATCGCCGAGCCTGCCATGCCGCGATGCCCGGCGACCCAAACGCGCATGCCGGTCAAGTCGAAGCTACTCATGACCAAGCTCTCTCATGTGGGCTTCCTTGGCGATGATCTTCAAATCCGAGCCCAACATATCAGAGACCAGTTCGGGAAATGCGACCGTATGCTTCCACCCCAAAATGCGGTGCGCCTTGGAAGCGTCACCGAGAAGCAGGTCAACCTCGGTGGGGCGGAAATAACGGCTATCGATTCTGACCAGCGGGTGGCCATTGGTGGAATCGATGCCGACCTCATCAATGCCGCTGCCCTTCCATTCGATCTTGCGATCGACCAAGGAGAATGCCAGCTCGATGAACTCGCGAACGCTGTGCGACTCACCCGTTGCGAGAACAAAATCGTCCGGCACTTGTTGCTGCACAATCCGCCACATGCCCTCGACATAATCCCGCGCATGACCCCAGTCGCGCTTGGAATCGAGATTGCCGATATACAGCATCTTCTGCACGCCCAGATGAATGCTTGCGACCGCGCGAGTAATCTTGCGCGTAACAAACGTTTCTCCGCGGATGGGGCTTTCGTGATTGAACAGAATTCCGTTCGAAGCATGCATGCCGTAGGCTTCGCGATAGTTTACGGTAATCCAGTAAGCATAGAGCTTGGCGACGCCGTAGGGACTCCGCGGATAGAATGGCGTGGTTTCTTTCTGCGGAGTCTCCTGAACCTTCCCGTATAACTCAGACGTCGAGGCCTGATAGAACCGCGTCTTTTCGACGAGTCCGAGGATCCGGATCGCCTCCAAAATGCGCAATGCGCCAAGAGCGTCGGCATTCGCGGTGTACTCCGGTGTTTCAAAACTGACCTGGACGTGGCTTTGCGCGGCGAGGTTATAGATCTCGTCCGGCTGCACGGCCTGAATGATGCGGATCAGATTGGTGGAGTCCGTCATGTCTCCATAATGAATCTGGAAGTGGCTGTCCGGCACATGGGGATCCTGGTAGATATGGTCGATGCGCGCAGTATTGAAAGATGAAGAGCGCCGCTTGATGCCATGCACAAGATAGCCCTTGTCCAGCAGAAGATCGGCTAGATAAGCGCCGTCTTGCCCCGTAATACCCGTAATGAGAGCAACCTTCCCCATGAATGTGCCTCGTTGAATGGATTTGTTGAGCGGCAAAGAGATGCCCTCTCATGGGCATATGCCTTCGCACGTGAGGTCGCGGCTACTGCCGCTGCAACGATGTGGAGATCAAACTGAAAAGCGCCACGGCAGGCACTTATAGTCTAGAGCATGGCTCGACGAGCCTTCACAATTGCGTGGCGTATTGGCCCACGCTGAACATGCTCAGGTTACGATCGCCTGGGCTGCTTCAGCCTTGGCATGCACAGAAAGGCCCTGGATGAGGTGAAGTATCTGGACCGAGAGCGCGCCAAAGGCCGTATAGATATTCATTTTGAGAACGCCCTCGGACGTATTCAGCGGAAGGAACATAACGCAGACAAGCTGTACCAGCGTCAGCACAATCACCTGCAGGGAACCGCTCCACCAGAAGATCCACTTTCGTGAAACTGCAATGGCCCACATGGCTCCCGCGAAGTACCCAATCGCCGAAGCGTAAATCACGAGCTGTACCTGGGGAGTGAGATTGCTGTATTTCGCGCCCAGCAGGAGGAGGTATGCGCCCGGGCACAACTTTGCCGACGCAGCCACCATGAGGGCAATTACCGAGATGGCGCACATGGCGTGGATGTATCTTTTGCGAAAGAGGGAACGCGGACTTTTTGCAAAGTAGGGTCCGATAAGGACCCCATTCGATGAATTCAGCAGCAGAAACAGTTGGCCAATCCTGCCTGCCGCCGCGACTTCCGCTATCTGGCCCGCGTGTCCGAAAACCGCGATCAGGAACAGTGAAATCTGGCCCTGCAGCGCTTGATACACGGTACCCGGCAGGAGCGGGACCAGGAACCGTATCATCTCCCTGCCGTGTTCCTTGGAAGCTTTACGGGGCACATCGATCCACGGACGAGCCATGACTCTGTACGACACGCCCGTGACCACGATGCTCAACGTATTTGCGGCGATCACCGTGGTCGCGGAGATCCAATGCATGTAATAGAGGGCGACGGAACTGACGATACGCAAGGCGGCGGCAGCTATCTGCGGGCTGTAATACGAAACCAGCTTGTTGTTCAACAAAAATGGAATTTCGTAGTACGAAGCCCACGCCTGGAACTGGACGGTCAACAATACCGCAAGGGCAAGGAAGACAAGTTCTCTCCTGCCATGCGCCTGGAACTGGACATTACGGAAGGCAACAGCAAGCAGAATGCCCGCGCCACAAATGAACAACAGAAGAACTTGTCTAAGATGGCTGGCGGTTCTTATATAAGAACCCAGGACAGCCTTGTCCTGATATCTCGTGCCCACCAGCCCTGAAATAGCTCCTCCGAAGCCTATATCAGTGAGGATGGTAATCATTCCCTGAATGCCGAGCGCAATGGCATAGACGGCGAAGTCGGGCTTGGTCATGAGACGAAGCAGCAGCAGCCCCGTTGCCGCATTGAGTAATTGGACTGCGCTTTGGCCACCAACAAATGTGGACAGTCTCTTCCCTATTCGGGAGACAGTACTGATATTCATAGGCTCCCTATGGAGTGATTTGGCGGACGACCCGTGCCGGAACCCCGAGCGCCAAGGAATAGGAGGGGATATCTCTGTTTACAACTGCGCCTGCGCCGATGATGCTGCCTCTTCCAATGCGAACGCCGGGGAGAACGATTGCGCCAGCGCCCAGCCAGCAGTCCTCCTCGATCGTGACCGGCAACTCGACCGCGATTAGACGGGTGGCGATCTGTTCAGAATGCGTAACGGATGCGATCGAGCAATTCGAGGAAATCAAGGTCCTTGCCCCGACATGCACGCCTCCTGCGCCAAAGATATGCGTGAAGGCGTTAATAGCAACATCGTCTTCCAGGGTCACTCCGTGCGTTCCCCAGATTCTTGCCTCGTGGCTAAGCCATACCCTCGCTCCGCAGAAATGAAGCTCCTTCATGAGCTTTTCGGTCCGATAATTCTGATGCCACCTGATGAGCTTATCGATCACCCTGAATGTAAATTGCTTCACCATCGCATCTCCCTATCTGTAGGCGCCGAGCTTCTTTGAAGATAGACCGCGGCAAAGAAGCATTCCCGGAGCCAGGCGGTACACAAGGGTTCGCGGAGCTTGTGGAGTCGCTACAGAGATCCCCGACACAATCAACGGAGCAGACCGCACAGGCAAATCGTAACTCCGGTGTCGTCTTGGCTCATCAACGCCAAGCCGAAAGAACAGACTCGTACATCTTGAGATAGCGCGGAATGAGCACGTTCCAACTGTAGCAGTTCTCGGCTCTCGTCTTGCCCAGTACGCTGAAGCGGCGAAGCACTTCCGGTTGACTGGCGACTTCCTGGATCTTCGACACCAGAGCGCCGGGCGCGGCCATGTCGATGTAGAGTGCCGCATCTCCAAGCGCCCATTGGAAATGCGAGGTGTTGTGGGAGATAACCGGTACTCCGGACGAACAGGCTTCAAGGAGGACCATTGGGAGCCCTTCTGCTAGGGATGGGAGTACAAAGAGATCCGCGGCAGCCAGAAGCGTCGGAATCCTGGCTCGCGGCACGGTGACGATTATGTGCCGGCCAGGAAGAAGTTCTGCTGCCAATTCTCTCAGCCCGGGAGTTTCCGGGGTTGGCTGGCCCGCTATACACAGAAAGACGGAATTGTCGCGCAGAGCGGCAACTTCCCGAATCAAGTAATCCAGTCTCTTTGCACTGCGGTTGAGAGCCGCGACAGAAAGAATTACGAAGCTGTCGTGTGGCAGGGAAAACTGCTCCCGCGCAGCCTCCCGGCTCTCTGACGAGCGGAACTGCTCCGGATTGATGCCATATGGGACCAAACGCATGCGTTCCGGGGCGATGCCAAACGCAAGTGCCTCCTTATAACACTCTCCACATATCTGCTGAATAAAGATGTCGGGCCGGAGGTGCTGGGCAGAATAGGGACCACCGTTAGACAGCAAGAGCTTGACCCGCGAGCCGGTGAAGCGCACAAGGCGGCCCAGTATGTTTCCCGCAGTGCCGTCGCTGTAGTGGACAAGATCGACTTTCTTCAGGATCAGATACGGAAACAGGGCGATGGCAAATGTAATCTGTTCCCAGCGATATGCGGTTTGCGGGTTCATAAACCGCGCGAGGAAGTTGCGCCTGAGGCAAGGCACCACCACCTCGTTCGGCTGGCGCTTGCCTGAGCCCTTGCACAGCGTGACATCGACCTGCCCGGAAAGAGCGCCAAACAGTTCCCGTGCGAACGATTCATAGCCGCGCCGTGTGTGTTCCAGGCCGCAGCACGCAATGACCATGCGCATCGCCAGATCCCTCCAGAAATATGTTGATGCAGAATTGATACCGTTCGTTCGAGAGGCCTATTGCGCCAGAAACCGCGATGGCGGAACCCGGTCAAACCGGGCGGACCTTGGAATACTCCGAATGCCATTTCCAGGCGGAACGGATGATGCAATCCAGGTCAGAGTACTGCGGACGCCAGGCCAAAACTCTGGCCGCGGAAGAAGGATCCGCAACCAGAATGGGCGGATCGCCCACGCGCCGGGGAACAATGCGGTGCGGCACTTTGCGACCGGCCACATGTTCCGCAACGCCGATAACTTCCCTGACCGAATGGCCGTTGCCTGTTCCAAGGTTCATTGCAACCGAGGCACCTCCGCTCAGCAGATAATCAAGAGCCCTCACATGGGCATCGGCCAGATCGGCTACGTGGATATAATCGCGCACACACGTCCCATCAGGGGTGGGATAGTCGCCGCCATAGATTTCGAGCGCTCCCCGACCGTCAATGGCATTCAACACCAGGGGAATGAGGTGCGTCTCCGGAGAGTGAACTTCTCCAAGTTTCCCGTCGGGATCGGCACCTGCAGCATTGAAATATCGAAGTGCGGCGAACGTAAGGTCGTGTGCTCCCGCATACCAGTGCAGCGCCCGCTCCATGATGAGCTTGGTTTCGCCATACGGATTGACCGGACGCTGCGGGGTATCTTCGGCGATCGGCATCCGGTCCGGCGTGCCGTATGTGGCGCAGCTCGATGAGAAGACTACGTGACGCACTCCAGAATCCACAAGGGCATCGAGCAGCGTAAGAGACTTGGTCACATTGTTATTGAAGTACCGCTCCGGCCGCTGGATCGATTCTCCGACATATGCAAAGGCCGCGAAATGCATCACCGCTGAGATGTTATAGCGGCTAATCGTCTCCAGCAGCTTCGCTCGATCCCCAATGTCCCCTTCAACGAAAGGGCCGGATTGCACAGCCCAACGGTGGCCATGGATCAAATTGTCATAGGTAACAGGGACAAAGCCGCGTGCAGCCAGCGCCTTGGCTGCATGACTGCCGATATAGCCTGCGCCGCCAGTTACCAAAACGAATCTCCCCGATGAATCGGACATAGGTCCTCGAATCTTGCAGCGAACGATTCACATAACTCTGGATCACTCTTCGCTCATTTCCACTATCGCAGACAGCCCAGCAGCAGTCTTGCCTGGCTCTCCACATCGGCGACTCGCACGTGTTGCTCATCGTCGCGAGGAAACAGCTGGTAATGCACGCCGTCGACTTCCCACAATTCCGCGTGGCTCTTGGGGTCTTGCAGCCTGGTGAGGATGAGAACACAACGCTTCTCGAAAGCGGCGGCAAGATGCATTGCAAAACTGCCATGACAAATTACCAAATCGGCCAATGAAATCAGAGCCATCGATTGTCGGAGCGAAACTTTCCCGCATCGGTTGCTCCAGCCTCCCAATTCGCGAGCAATTTCCTCTCCCAATGGCCAATCCGCTTGCGATCCAATCACACAGCCGCACGTCTGCTCGGACAATCGGCCTGCCAACTCGGCGAAGTTCTCCACTGGCCACTGCTTCTCTGGGGCGCCAGCTCCAGGGGCGACAACGATCCTGGGATTCCCACTGCCCCCTGTCGCTTCTATCTCCAACCACACCCTTTCTGCTTCTTCTATTTCATGGGCGTCGAGAAACAGTTGCGGCTTTGAACCCAAATCGACTTCGACACCGCTCTTAAGCAGGCCGACAAACTCGCTGGCGCTTTTTGCAACAGAAAGTGTCTTGCCGGCGTCCAGATATGCCGTTGAGCCGGTGTGACCGCCCGCATATCCCTTTCGACCTAACCGAATCGGGATCCGCAAATGGATGAAAAGCATTGAGCCGAATGGACTCCCCAGCACATCGATTCCGACGTCGAACTGCTTCGCTCTCAGCCGAGCGACCTCCCGAGACATGAAGATATATCTCAGCGCCTTTAGAAGGCTTTTCCGTCCTGTGCAGTGGTTGTGCCATGGTGCGTTGCAGTCGATAACTTCAGATATATAGGGATTGTTCTTGAGAATGTCTTTCGACCAACTGCCGACTCCTGCGGCGATATGTGAATCGGGAAACGCTCTCCGCAATGCCTGGAAGAGCGGGGTAATGATTACAAGGTCGCCAAGGTCATTGTTGCGCAATACAAGAATCGAGAGAGGTTCTTTTGCTTTACGATACCGGTACACTTTTCGCATCGTTGTTACGCATGCTTCCAGAATAGATCTTCTTATTCCCATGTAACCCTCCTCTCTCGACCTTCGCCTTGCCCGCCGATCCCATATACAATCCCGGATAGGCGCATGCAGGCTTCCCCATCGGTGCATCGTCAGCCATCTCGTCTGTGATGCCTACAACAATGATTCCAAAAGGATAAAGTCAATAACAGGCTCTAGCGCACATTCATGGATTGGACGGGATTCAGCAGACCGGAATACGCTGAATCCACCAACTCTGCCGCCGCCCTCCAGGTGTACTTCCTGGCAGCGTCAGAGGCTCCCTGCCGGCCAAGCCTCTGCCGCAAACTCGAGTCGGTCATGATGAGCTCAACCGAGCTAACAATCTGTGCTGTATTCCCTGGAGAAACAAGCAGACCGTTTTGCCCATCCTGCACAACATCCTTCATTCCACAGGTTGCGGTGGTAATGGCGGGGATGCCCGTGCACATCGCTTCAATTAAAGCGAGCGGCGTACCTTCAGCGAAACTGGGCAGGAGAAAAACATCGTAATCCAGCAGCACTTCAGCACAATCGGAATGCGAAAGAAGCGGGTGCACAACAATTCTCGAATGAAGGGACGCGGGAAAATCCGCGTAGACGCGCTCCGCGGGCATTCCCGCGCCCAGGATGCCGAGTTGCAACGAAGGGTACTTGCCGGCCAAAACTGAAAACGCTTCAATCACCTGCCGGATCCCTTTCCGTTCAATCCATGTGCCGGAAAACACCACCTTATTGCAGGGGCGATCGTAGGACCGTCTGCGGGCAACACCCGGAAACTCCGGGCCTGTCCCCGGAAATACTCGTGTAATCCTCTCCGGATTCAGGTGGAAACGAGTCACAAGGAAGGCCTTGTCTTCTTCATTCAGGCACAACACATGGTCGGCCCGCTTCAGCGTCAGCCGCGACTGCCACAAACTCATCAGGGGGAATAAGATGCGGGTCTTCAAACTCGGAGGCTCGGGGCCAGGAGGATCCTTTCTCAGGCGCAACTCCCAGTAACGCTGTTCGACTCCATGAGACATGGCCACAATGGCCGGGCTGCCCAATCGCGATTGCCCTAACACGATGGCCGCTCCGGCTGGTTCATGAATGTTAATCAGATCGTAGGGCTCACCGCGGAGAAATGCCTCCCGGGCACGGCGGCGGGCATACCACGTGAAAGCATATCGCTGAAACCGCTTGCCACCCACGTCGGGCAAATCGTCAGCGGTAAAGTAATCTGTTTTCCATCCGAAGGATTCCAGTTCAGAGTGGATAGATTCCATCAATCGCGCCATCCCGCCCCAGTTACCCCGCGGCACGTTGTGCGCAACAAGCATACGTTTGGATTTGGAATCGTGGAGCATAGAACTTGATCTACCTCAGAAGTCGGGCCAAGCCGGATGAACACTTCATTGTAAAGGACCGGAACGACAGGCCCGCTGCTCGCGCGAATTAGCAAGAATCAGAGTCTAACCATCAAACCGTTAAGAGCCTGAAGATGTGTCGCCCCGCTCGGGCGCATATCACTTGAAGTTAGAAGAAGCTTCAGATGCTTTTGCGACGTTACGGATGACTAACTCGCATCTTGCGCTCTCCAACCACCTTAGCAGGCGTTCCTACGGCGATGGCGGCCGGCGGTATATCGTGGAATACCGAACTCCGCGCTCCAACAACAGCTCCATGTCCGATTGTTACTCCGGGAGCGACAAACACATCCGTCGCCACCCACGCTTCCGCTCCGATTACTATCTTCTTGGCAAAAATGTCGAAGGTTGGGCTGGTGTAGTCATGGGAGCCCGTGCATAGATAGGACCGCTGGGATACCACGGCGCAGTCCCCGATCTCAATCTCCCCATAGGTGTATAGGTGGACATCGTCGCCGATGTGACAATGGTCCCCTATGGTGAGTTTCCAGGGGTACGGAATCTTAACGGATGGGCGAATAATGGTGCTCTTCCCAATCCTCGCTCCGAACAGTCTCAACAGGTTCGCCCGCCATCCGTACATCATCTGTGGCGACATAGCGAACAAAGTGGACTGCACCAGCCACCACAATTGAACGTAAAGCTTGGATCGTCCCCGAAAACCGGAGGGCACCTTGAACTGCTCCATTTGCTGATACCCGCGCAGAACAGGTTCCTCGGATTGAGACAACTCCTGGGCGAGTTCCAGCGACGCCGGCACGGGTTTGTCAGTGAGCATCTGTTCCTTCCTTCAGTGGAGTCACAGGATGATCGGGACTGGCAATGGCGGCGTGAATCAATTCACAACCGGGACAACATGGCGGATAAAACCTTCTTGCGAGCAGGGCGTGATATCTCCAGAAAAAGAGAATCAGCGATAGTTGAAGGTTAGCCCAGCAATGGAGAACAAGCTGCCCAGGATTCTTCATCTTCAGAGCGCGAAGGTGATGAGCTCCACTGAAAACCAGAGTTCTCATAGCCATGCTAAGAAAGTATGCTGAACTTTTGCCCGAAGCTTTCAGCCCATGTATATGAAGAAAGAGCAGGACGGAAAGCGTGTGGTGCTGGACGACCTTCCAGCCGTGCCGCAGTTCAATTTCGTGCCAGACTCTTGCATCCGGCAGAAAGAGAACCTCAGAATGCCTCTTCACTCGCAGATGGAGATCGACATCTTCCATTGCCGCAAAAGGGTATCGGTCATCGAACCCATTGATCTTCTGGAATAGGTCCCGCCGGATGGCAAAGTTGCAAGACCACAAATAGCCGCCGGTTTCATTTGTGGGAACTTGATCCGCGAAGCCGGACAACTCCCCCTTTGGGCTGATTCGCCCCTCAAAGACACCGATTTCCGGATTTCTCAGGGCGGCATCCTGATAGGCCGCAATCAGGTTTTGGTCCGGGATGCAGTCATCGTCGAGAAAAATGAGAAGCTCCGCGGTCGCGTGTGCGGCTCCACAATTTCGATTGGCGGACGGGCCTCGCCGTGGTCCCTGGACCACTTGCACGCTGGCCAGTTCCCGAGCCAGCACCTCCCTGGTCTGCAACGAGTTTCCGTCATCGCTGACGACGATCGAACAATTCGGGTGAGCAACGACATACGGAACGATCCGGCTGAGGCACCGCATAAGAAACTCATGCCGATTCCGGGTGGGGATGATAATCGCAACGCTGGGCAAGGCCATAAGGACAATCCAATTCAAGATCAAATGATTGTCAAAACCGCTGATCTCGACTTACAAACGCAAGGCCGCGTCCTTTGCAGGCTTGTTTTTCCTTCACCGGATGGGGACCAGCAAGATTGAGATGAGGCGCATCTGCGTGGATCGTGGTGGGCAGGGTTTTGGCGCCGGCGCCAACGCATTCAAGGGTGGATAGATGGGTTACGGCTGCTGTCTTGAACCTTTCGTGGCCAAGCCCGTATCCACTCCACCGTTTAGGGAGGGACTCTTGATGAGTCCTTGCTGCGCCAACCTGGAGGCCAAGCCTGAAGATGGCCGAGTCTCGCCGCTGCCGGCGCCGCCGGCTAGCGAAGCAAGCCCCCGCCGCGATCCGACGGCAGCATGACTTATTCCAGAGGATTTGGGCATAGCACGGCGGCCAAATGCAGTGCCGCCAGAAGACCGGCCCGAGGAAGAACGGGAGAGGTGCGCTGTACCCGCCGCGGCATTCCCTCTGACGCTTGCAGGCTTCGAACTGGAGAAGTCTGACGGAAGGGCGCCGCTGGGCGGAAGAACATCTACTGCAGACGTGCGGGGTTGCGTGGTGCTGCGAACGCCGACAGCGCCTATACCGAGAGACGGCCCACTATCATGCCAGACTCCACCAGGCTGGGCAGATAGCCCGAAACTCCCTTTTCCCGCCGCCCAGTTGGAGCCTCCACCGGATCCAGTGCCCCGGACCGGAGCGCTTGCGCCTGTGGTCAAGCCTGAACTCGATGCGCCCTGGCCGAAATGGGCCGCACTTGCGGCCTGCTGGCCTTGAACAGCCGGCAGACAGATCGAACACGCGAAGACACACATGAGAATCGAGACAGAATTCGGCTTCTTTTCAGAGTTCATCGAATGGTCCCTTCTTGTGCCAAAGAATGCGTGACGGATGCGGCGACCGATAAAAGACTTCGTTCCAGATGCCCCAAAACGCGGGTGGATGACCACCTTCGGCTCGCGTACTCCTGCGCATTTTGGCGATACTCCCGCAGATCTGCGCCTCGAAACTCATGAATTGCCGCCAGCAGAGCCGCCCCGTCTTCCGGTGCGACAATTGTTCCGGCTCCCGATTCGCGAATGGTTTGCGCGGTTTCGCAGTTGGGATTTACTGAGGCTATAACTGGACGTCCCGCAGCTAGATAGGTCACAATCTTCGACGGGAAGGCGATTTCGGAAACCGATTTCTGCTGCGTCAGCAGACAAATGTCGCTCGCCGCCAGCAACCCTCGAAAGTCCTTCGCTTCCAGCAGCGGCAGAAACCGCACGTTGTGCAATTCAAGTTCAGCGACCCTTCGCTTGATCCTTCCGCAAACGGCGCCATCCCCCACGAACAGGAACTGCATCGAGTCATCCCCGCGATTCAGGACAGCGGCATCCACGATGACGTCCAGTCCCTGTTTGACTCCCATATTGCCGCTGTGCGTGACGAGAAACTTGTTTTCGAGGCCATAGCGCTGCCTGAATTCGCTTCCCTCCGATGCTCCGATGTCGAACAACGAATCGTCAACGCGCGCCTCGAGCAGCTCAACCTTTTCTGGCGGAATACCTTTGCCAACGATCTGGTTTCGCATCCCGTTCGTCAAGGTGGTAACCAGCGCGGCGCGGCGGTACGCTGCCTTCTCCACCTTGTAGAGGAATTTCAGGGCCCAGGACGGAAGCATGTTGAGCTCCGCCGCTGAGTCCGGTTGCAGATCTTCCACATCGAAAACATAAGGAATTCGCCACAGGCGGCTCAACAGAATGGCGTTTACGGCGAGTCCCAGGGGCGGAGAAACAACCAGCAGCAGATCGGGGCGCTTCCGGGCAATTGCTCTGACCATGGATGAAGCGATGAACGTGGCCTCATGCAGGACGCGCTTCAGAGAGGTAGCGGGGTTCGGAACGTAGGCATAGCTGCGAAGAATTCTAACCCCGTTGCGTTCTTCACTTGCCGTAAGTTTGCCGGCATAGTCTTGTGGAACCTTCCATTCCGGGTAATACGGAAAGGTTGTACACACTTCGACGTCGTGACCGACAGCAGCGAGATATTCCGCGCGATATGTAGTAAAAGCACCGATGCCGGTGACTTCGGGCCAATAATTAATGCTTAAGATCAGGACTTTCATCGGCCAGCCTTCCAACTCCAATTTTACACCGTTCAACGAGGCGGCAACAGCGGAGCCGGGTGACGGGTTCGAGGAAAGCCACAATGGGCCGGCCAAATGCCTGACGGAAACGAGGCCTGAGTACGGTCCCAGGCTTGGCGGCCTCATCGATAAGAGCGCTCGAAATGGACGGTCATAACACGCTGCTATGACGAATGAAGACCTATGAACCAGCATCCACCGCAAATCTACAAAGTCAGGTCGCGGCCTGCATCATTCCGCTCAACAATCACCCCGTGCGACAATCACCCCGCCGCGGAGCTCTCGCGAATTCTCCTGCGCAGAGCGATCGCGCAATAGACCGCAACAGTAATCGACGCGACGGCCACAATAGCAAGCGGTATCCGCGAAACTCCTGCATAGGCCGCCGAATTCATCCATACGTTGATCGTATTTGCAGCATAAGAATTGATGGGAGAATACGCATGCAGAGGGGGAATAGGCAACTTCAAAGCTATGTTGCGAAGATTTGACAGCGCACCCTGAATCATATCCAGTGCCTGCCCTCCACTTAGCGACCAAAGCATCGCGTCGTGCCGTCCCTGCGCATCGGCGAGCGCAAGGCGAAAGTGCCAGTTGCCGATAATTGACGAAGCGGAAAGAATCGCGCCCCATGTGAGAGCGCATATGAGTAAAATGCGCCGCCATAAACTTTCCTTCATCCACTCCCAATTGACGCACGCTGGCAGAACGAGAACCGGCGCAATGGTAACAAAGTGTCTTGGGCCCCAACCCCAAGAGCCGTACCAGTTAGTCTGAAGCTTTGCGTGAACAACCAGCCACAACCCGGACAGAACGACCACGAACGCAGCCTCGCATGGGTAGTTAGCCATAAAACGCCGAAAGCAAACAACCGACAACAGTGCAAGAGGGACAAACACGAAGATGCTCTTGCCGGGGCTGAACAGCAACCCAAACATGCCGCGCGCCAGATTGCCTGTGAGGCCGTTGGAAGAAGCATATTGACCGGATACGACTGGCGCAATCAGCCACTCCCCAGTCCGCAAATGATTGTAATAAGTTTGCCAGGCGGCAAATGGAGCCAAGACAGTTGCTCCTATCAATACCAGACGGATCAGCCGCTTGCGATCGTGCCAGAAGGCCATCGTCAGGTATACCGCAAAGGCCGGCAGTGATAGCACCATCGTAAGCCGTGTGATGACCCCCAGACCGCACAAGGCTATTGCGATCAGAAAGAAGCGCATTTTCATGGTCTTTCTGAAATGCAGCATGCAGAACACTGCTCCAGTCAACAAGCACATGCACAAGACACCGTCGTATAGAACGCGCGAATAGGTCCAGACGAAGGTGCAGAATGCAAGGGCCATCGAGCAGCTAAGTGCTGCCGCGATCGGTTTCCTGAAACTTATTCGGAGCATCGCGTAGAACAGCGCAATCGTTAGGGAACAGTAGATGATTGGCATCAAACACGCGATGAAGCCCGTAACGAAGCTTAGCCTTCGCTGGTCAAATCTATTCGACAGTGCCTTCTCCAAAACAATGTTGAAACCTGCGGCGGGAAGAAGAAACAGTGAGTTCCCAAATTCATGCGATCCATAGGTGCGGCCGTTGGGAGCAATCGTAGTAATTCCGGCCCCCATGTAGCTGCCATCGCTAGGCGACTCAAAGCCGATCGCGCCCCGCGTCAATACCTGGTGAGCGACTCTGTAATCATAGAAACCCTCCGATCCATCGAACCCTGCCGAGGTGAGGAAGAAAACCGCAAGAATCAAGGCAAATACGAGAAGACTTTCAGTGCGCACGGTTGCCGGAGCGGAAACTGATTGTCGATCTTGGCGAATCATTGTATCCACGGTTTGGATCTCCTTGAGTACGCCTTGCCGACCGCGCCTGTCTGCAAAGCGGACTTACTTTTACCGCCGCGGCGGTGCATTACACTGACCGCTGTCCGGAATAAGCCGCTAGGTTTCTTCTCCGGCGAAGGCGGGTCACGGCGTTAAGCATTGAGCCAGGCTAGTAAATATTTGAGCCGTTGGAATTGGCACGTACATGGGGTTGATCCCGGAAGAGAGCCAAGCTCATGTGTACCAGCATTTCGGAAGCGTTAGATGCCTTGCCGTCCGCGAGTTATCCGCGTCTAACTCGTGCGGAAACGTAACCTGCGGCCTGACGCTGCTCGCGCGCCTCTTGTTGAGAAAGGTAAACTCCATCATGATGGGAACTTCAATGTCGCCCCTTCTGACGGATTCACCGCTGTTATCCGGATGGATGTGGACAACATGAAATGACTTTAGCAGCTTTTCAAAGCAGGATGACAACAGATTGAACACAAAGGCGTCGAATAGCCTGTCCAGGCAGTGGAACTCTATCACCAGAATTCTGAATTGATCAAGCACGCTGTCTGGCGTGCTGAGGATAACCTCATACTCAGCGCCTTCAATATCCATCTGCAGAATTAGATCTCCGGTGTAATTCCTAAGGTATTTATCCTTCCAGGAGGCAAGCGTAATGAAGTGTTCCCGATCGAATGCGCCGAGGAATTTCTTATCAAAGACAAACTCAGGTCTGAAGATCGGCGGCGCGTCCACGGAGAAGTCGGCAAGAAACGACTTGATCTTCCGGTCTGCCAGTTGGTTCTCAAAATCCGATACGGTATTCACTCCAGGCGAGAAGCAGTACTCGATTCCTCCGAGATCGTCGGGGATCAAATAGCCCCCATCTCCACTTCCTCCAAATCGGATCAATTCAATTCCACAGTTCTGCGGTCTCAACTTCCTCATAAGCCCAAGGATATCTGCAGACTTTGTCTGTTCGACGGCGTGAAAGCCCAGAGCGAAATGTACGGACCTGAATGCCTGGCGGGATGCCGTCTTGATTCCTAGTCCCATGCAGAATCTCTTTCCTCAAACAAAGGGTGCTTAATTAAAATTGTAATCCCAGTTCCGGCGTTAGCCAAAGATCGGGACCCGCTCCACATTGCCGGAACGGCCTGCCACCTATCGTGATCTTTGCATCGAGTTATGAAGAAATGGAAAGAATGGTCCTGTCTCTCCGCGAGGCTAAATCTAACTTCGTTCATGGCAGTTTTGCAATCGAGATCTCCGGGCCGGTCATAGCCGGCAGCTGTGACTCAGCGGTTGCCATCCCTATGGCGCCGGACGCATCAGAGAACTTGTACCGGAAGTTTCTTTTGAGACGGAGAAACCTACTCTCATAGAAATGGAAAGATAGGGCGGCGAGGGCGATGGAAGCAAGAACCGCCATGGCGAAAGCGAGGAGATGAAGCCCAACACCCGCGTTCGCACCTCCCAACCGTCCAGGCAGGTCAAGACGAGCGGCCAGCGTGATGATGGGCACGTGCAATACATAGATTCCGTAGCTGTACTTTCCCAGCATGCGCAACGTAGGCCGGTTGATTAAGGCGTGGAGCGCAGGCGTCGTCAGCGAAAGTGTTATCAGGGCCGCGCTTGCTAGTGCAATAACGGTATAGCCAAACATCGCCAAGCCGCTAGATTCCCAGTTGAGTTTTTGATAAGGCCACGCGAAAGCAGCCAGCACGACAAGGCTGCCTGGCAACACGAACCACGCAGCGCGTATCAACCTCTTTCGCGTTTCAGGCTGCGAGCGCAGAGCCAATGCGAGCAGCGCCCCAATCATCAACGAATCCGCTCGGGCCGGAGTGAATGTATAAATTGCCCCGAGCGGCATGTTCTTGTAGACCATCAATATCCGAACGCCAATGGAGCAGGCTGTAAGCATGACGGCTAGCAGCATGATCTTGGTCCGGTCCTTGAGGAGAAACACCAGGGCGGGCCACACGAAATAGAACTGCTCCTCTACCGCAAGAGACCATAAATAGTTGAGGTTGAAAAATGGAGAAAGAGGCTGGCTAAAGACGTGTTTCACAATGAGGGCATTATCAAGATAGGTGAGATAGAGGAATTGCCGCCCCCCCCAATCAATCTGCAAAGGTCGGGTAAAGGCCATAACTACAAAGAGGAATCCATAGTACAGCGGGAAGATGCGGAGGAAGCGACGGGCATAGAATGCGCGGAAGTAATTGAGGGACTCCCTTGTGTCGTAGAGGATGCCGGTGATCAGGAATCCCGAGAGTACAAAAAACAGATCGACGCCTATCCAGGCAGATTGTGTAAGCCCCTGAGCAACCCGCCCGGGAAAACTGTCGGGGAGAGTGACTCCCGCTATTGCGAAATGGTGGATAAGCACAAGCAGGATTGCCAAGCCCCGAATCCCATCCAGGACAGGAACGTGCTTTTCCTTCTCTTGTGAGTACCCCTTTTCGCTCATGCTCGCCATTCTCCGGAGCTTCGAGTCCCCCCTGCCGCAAGAACCCTCACCGCGCACCCCAGCTGAACTTCCGTTGCTGCCATGGCTGGTTTATGGGCTGCGCCGGCTCGACCGGGACAGATGCCAGCCGCAACGCCGCCAAGGAAAAGGCTACACTGATCACCATGAATCCTTGTTCCGTTGGCTGCTCGAGTACACCGAATACCAAGGTCCAAAACATCAGCGGAGCCAGGAGCCATGGAAGCGGTTGGTGATCGCGTACTCGGGCGAGCGCCTTGGAGATGATCATCAATGCCAGAAAACCGCGAAACAGCATAAATGCGATCCCCGCGGGCAAACCGAATTCGTTGATGACGCGGGGAAACTCCTCTTCCCCGACGGTAAAGCCCGGGGTGCCGGTCAGGAGCGCCGAAACCGCATTGGCGCCGTGACCCAAGCCAACGCCGAGCCAGTTACTCCTACTAATGCTTTCTTCAATCGTTCCAGTCACAGGATGAAGAACACGCAAGAAGATCGAATCTTCCACAGTTCCTTCACTTGCCGATGCTTGGGAGAAACGCGTCGAGAGAGTGTCGGAGGCTCCGGAGAAAATCGGCAAACGCGAAACCATCGCGGATACCACCACTAGTACGGCGATTATTTGGAGAGATTTTACAAACTGGGATACTCCAAAGAACGCGGCCACTCCCACGCAGGCGACGATCGCTGTCAAGAGGAACACCAGCGTACGGCTGCCAGTGACCGGAATCGACAGAACCAAAGCGCCAGATGCCGCCCACAGTGCCGATTTCTTCACGAACCTGGGATTGGCCAGGCCGTAGAGAATGAATGCCGCTGCCATGGGAATATAAGACATCGGCCCCACGACATAGCTAAAGGTGGCGGAGGCTCTCACGTGCCCAAGCGCATAGTTGAGTTGCTCGGAACCTCGGTATGCACCAACGTTCAGAAACGAAACGGGCGGCGCCATGTACTGCGCGATCTCCAATGCGGTCAGGGGCAAAAGAAGCCATAAGGTGCACTTGCCGAACTTGCGCAGGTCTTCCTCGTCGAGATTCGATCCCATGATGAAAGCAACGGGGAATGGAAGCAGGTAGGAACGCAAACCATAAAGTGCAATGAACCATCGGGTTTCGCCGACGACCAACTGCACGAAACACAAGACCAGTATCCCGGCAGTTAGAATCCCAACGACAGCTGACCATTCCCTCGGCCACTTGCGAGTGCGATATGCCTCAGCGATGATGAAGAATGCGACCGGGTCGCGCACTACCAGCAGCGGCCCGGCGAGCTGCGGCACAATCCATTTGCGCAGCGCACCTTCAAAAATCAAAAGCAGGAAATATGCCCAGAAGAGCTTCTTCAGCATTGACATATGAGGCTCACGAACGATTGGGCCTCGCGATTCCATCACTGCCATAATGCGGCCCTCACAGCTTGCGCCCAATGTTCGCGATAACTCTTCCAAGACTTTGCTTCCGCGGTAACCTGTGCGTTATGCGACATTTCAGCCAACAACTGCCGATCCTGGCAGAGCAGGCTCAGCCGATCGGCAATCGCTTCAGACGAACGCACCGGAACTACGAAGCCCTCATGCCCATCTCTGATCAAATCGCCTGCGCCCACGTTGGGAGTGACAATGACCGGCAGCCCACAAGCGAGCGCCTCTGTCACTACGAGACCGAATGCTTCACTGATCGAGGGAAGCACGAGCACGTCCGACTGCATCATTTCGTCCAATACCTGACTATGCGGAATCGTCTCAAGCCAGCGCCAGCGCCTGCATGCGGCGTCTACGACGTCGTTGGGGGCGAAGCGCTGCCCAATCAGCGTGAGGTTGACATCCGATCCAAGCGTATCAATGGCGCTCAAGAGATATCCGATGCCTTTTCGCTGGTGGAGCGCGCCGGCAAACAACACTCGCAAGGGACGGTGAAATTCGGTTGGGCGCTCCGGCCTGGTGCGAACAGGAGGAGCGCCATAGGGCACAACCAGTATTTTATCTTCAGGAACAACTCCCACCAAAGTTCTGCGCACATGATCGCTGGCAACGACAATCAGGTCGGCAAGCGCGATTTCTTCGTCCTTCTCACGCATGTGTTCAACGGAGTCGGACAGCTTGGGAAGCACGGACGCCATGTGCGGGCTTCGTGCCTGCTCCTCGCGGAGCAGATCGCGTTCCCAGTACCAATACCCGCTGGTGAGGTCATACAAAGTGCGAATGCCCCGGCGCTTGGCCTGACGGAACGTTTGCAGTGCGCCACCTTCATAGGCATAGACGGCGTTGGCGCCAATTTCCCCTAGCCGCCGCGCCACCATGGCATCGAAGTTGCGGTACATTCCGATGACTGAGAACGCCCGCTCTCCAGAACAAAGGAGCCGTTCCAGGGGCGAGAACCTGGCACCCAATCGGACCATCTCTCTCCAAGGAACACATCTCACGCGGTCACCGGGCACATCCCCAAAAGCGCGCCTCACCAACTGGCCGCGGAGGCTTGACGGCACCACCCGGTTCCACCTGGACTCGGGATTCCACGCAATGGTCGTCCAGAACTCGGCAAGCATTTCGTGCTCGACGAGGCTGCGGAGGGCATTGCGCACGTTCTGATTGCCCGTAGGATGGGAGATCAGGATGGAGGGCTTTGCTTCCCGGTTGGCAGCCGTCGCGAGCGTCTCGTCCTCAACCATACGCATGTCCCGTCTACGCTCCTGCGGCTCTGGAAGCGGGCCGCATATCCGATCCAGCCTGGGTGGCCGACCGATCCATCCATTCCGAGTATTCCGCTGCATGGACATGCAGCCGATGTCCTGAGTACCAATGCCAAGCCGCGGCGGAACATCGCTCCAGTCCGCCAGCCATCGCAGCGGCTGCGGTGCTTGGGCTCACCAACTGAACTCCGTCTTTCAGTCCGTCGACCTCCCCAGAAAAGGATTCCGCAATCACAGGAATGACACCAAGCGCGCAAAGACCAGCGAAGACTCCGGATTTCGCAAGGCAGAAGGACTCATGCTTCACAAACCCGAATTTCGACTGCGACAGCAAGTTGGCGAGATCCGGCATGGGCAGCACTCCCATGCGTCTTACCGGAATTCCGTTCAGCTCCGAAGAGGCACTGAATTCCGGGCCGACATCCACGATTTCCTCGACGCCAAGGGTATGCAGCAGTTCCCCCAGCGAAGACAGCAGGTCATAGGCTTTTCGTCTCGTGTCTGCCAGGCCAAAAACAACCAGTGCCGGCCGTCTGGTGCGCAGCAGCGGAGTCTCCAGGCTCTCTCCAACGTTGGAAAACATCGGCAACAGCCGGACCGCGGGGTTGCCGCCTAGGATCGCTTCCCGTTCAAGCCAGTCCAAATGAAAAGTCGCATTGGTTGCAATCAGATCGGATGCATGCGCAAGCCTGCGAATCACCTGCTTCTGGCGGCGCGTGTACCAGAATGCAGATTTCCAGGGCATTCCGGTTGCATACAATTCATGAAAATAAGTTCCAATGCGGAATTGCTGACTTTTTCTGACACGCTCAAGCGCTTCGGCAAGGATCAGCGGAGCTCCATCCCTCGAGTAACCGTATCCGCTGTAGTGGACGAGGAGCGCCCCAGGTTGGCCCTTGCTCAGGGAAATGCATGCCTCAAGCAACTGACATGGCGCGCAATAGACCCGTGGAAACGGCGAGTTGCACGGCTCGGTTGAATTCAACACGACAAATGCCGTGCCGATTCGAAAAGCAGCCTCCAGCTCCTGCGCCAACAGTATCGCGTGATCGCTCACCCCGCAACGTTCGGGCTTTAGCTGGGCAACAACCTGAATCAGCAGTCGATTCGTGGGGGGCATAGATGAATCCGAAGATTGGACGGCAACCGGCTCAGTCCCGGCAACCACGCATCAAAGACGCAATAAGACGGGCGGCCATTCTCGAGTTCAGGTCAGATATCCATGACAGAAGCTGTTTCAAAGGCGAATCACCTGAGCGCGATGGAAAGACTCGGCACGCCCCGCGGACCGCGTGGTCCTTACTGGTATGCGGTTCGATAGATCGCGACGCTGGTGCCGATGCCAAGAGCGGAATTGATAGCCTGTATCAATATCGACTTGGCGTCGCTGGTGGGAATGAACAGAATATCTCCATCCTTCAATGCCATGTCCGGAGCTTTAGCTTCCTGGATCTTATTGACGTTGAGGATAATATCCTCCTTTCGGCCATCCTCCAGAGTACGGACGAGGTGGGAACGCCACATCGCCGCGGAAGCTCCGCTGCCCCCGGCCAGCGCCATCGCTGTTTCTACCGACAGGGTTCGGCGGCCATCAAGGACAAATCCTCCGGGGCGATTCACTTTGCCAAGCACATAAACAATGCCGGCCCTGGGAACCGTAATCGTATCCCCCGGAAATATCTGGATTCGAGGTACCACGGGGGTGAGAGCCTCGGGGTTGTAATCGACCGTGATCGGGTGGTCCGGATCGGTTTTGCGGGTGATGATCACCTTTGAGGACGCAGCCGGCGTCACCCCGCCGGCAGCGGTCATCACATCGCTGAACATGCGAACGCCCAGAGCCGGGTAGAGACCGGCGCTTTTCACCTGCCCGTTCACCAAAATACCCTGGGTCGCATACTCGGATATGAAAACGGTGGCGTGTGCCTTGCCTGGCCTGAGAATGTCGGCCTCTACGAAACGCTCCTCGATGGTTGCACCAACCTCCTCCGCGGTCTCTCCCGCGACATGGACCAAGCCCAGCAGCGGAACGGTGATGTCGCCCCTCTCATCCACCCGAAAGCGGCCAGACAGGTCAGCGTTGTCGTACATAGCGATTTCAATCAGATCGCCGGAACTGATGATCAGTGGCGGCACAGCCGGTGTGGGATTCCCGGTTTGCTGGGCAACGCCAGCACCCGCCTGCACCAAAAGAAATGCCGCAATGGTCGCTGCGAACGCGAATGTCTTAGCCATGCTACTCACCCTTTTCCTCGTCTTCTTCATGTCCGTAGGCAATATCAGAGCCCTTGGGCGCATATCGATATCCATACCCGTAGTTGTAGCCGTACATGCCGTAGCGATATGTGTAGAAGTTTTCAAGTCGCATGTCGACATCGTTTACGACGACCCCGGCGATGGGTGCATTGATGCGCCAGAGCAGATCGCGGGCGCGGACCAACGCGCGTTTGCGAGTCATTCCGGCGCGAGCAACCAGGATGACCGTATCGGCAAGCGCCGCCATCGCCTGTGTGTCGCTTACGGCAAGCACCGGGGCAGTGTCGAGGACCACACGGTCGAATTCCTGGGTCCACTGATGCAACTGCTCCTCCATTCGATTGGATGAAAGCATCTCGGCTGGATTGGGAGGCCTCGGGCCGGTCGGCAGCACCCGCAGCATTGGCAGTTCAGGCAGCGGACAGGCCAGCTCCCTGTAAACCGCCGGTTGCGTGAGCACGGTGGACAAGCCGAAATTCTTTTCCTCCAATTTGAACACGCGGTCAAGGCTTCCACGGCGAAGATCGGCGTCCACCAGCAGAACCCGCTCTCCGCGCTGAGCGAGAACGATTGCAAGGTTGACGGCGGTCGTCGTTTTGCCCTCGCCCGGGAAGGCGCTGGTTACGACAATCACGCGCGGCGGCCTGTCGATAGAAGACAGCAACAGAGAACTGCGCAGCCCACGGTAGGCTTCAGCGGCATGCGATTTGGAGCTGTGCAGGGCAATGAGCTGCTGAGCGTGGGCGCCTTCGGGAAGGGGATCGTCGGTGGCTTTGCGCTTGCGCTTCCCCGCTTCGCCCAGGATGTGGGGAATGGTCGCGAGCGATGCCAACGTCGACACGTTTTCCACCTCTTCCGACGTCTGCAGCGTGTCATCAATCGATTCGACCATGAAGGCGAGAACAATGCCGCACAGGAGCCCGCCCGTCAGCCCCATCATCATGGCCAGGGTTTTCCTGGGTGCGACCGGTTCCAAAGGAACCTGGGCGCGGTCGACGACCGTGATGTTCGTCGCTGACAGACCCGCCGTAACACTGGCTTCCTTCAGCCTCATCTGTAAGGTGTCGTATAGATCGCGGTTCAATTCGGCTTCGTGGCGGAGTATTGCATATTGAGCCTCGTCCTCGTTCAGGCGGTAGGCGTCTTCCTTCTGCGCATCCAGCCGCTTCTGCAGCATCTCCTCCAGGCGAAGCGAGCCGGTGTATTCATCGCGCACCTGACGCCGGGCAAGCGTAACTTCGCTGTTAATGCTGGTCTGGACTTTGTCAATCTGCGCATTGAGCTCCTGCATTCTCGGATGGTGTTCGCCATACTTTGAAGCGAGATCCGCGCGCTGCGTTTGCAGGCCGGTGAGTTGGCCTCGAAGACTAGACAGTTCGGGATTGTCGCCCATCAGTGCCACGAGATCCGGATCCTGAGATTCAAACTCGCGCATCCGCGCTTCCTTCATAATCCGGTCTGCCTCGGCGGTCTCCAGGTCTCCGCTGATCTGTGCCAGGTTCTGCATTGTAAGATTCGAGGTCTCGGTGGTTCCGACGATATTGTGCTGCTTCTGGTAGTCCGCGAGTTGGCGTTGCGCATCCCCCGCCGACTGTTTGAGACTCTCGAGTTGCTTCTGCAGCCAGACCGACACGCGCATCGTATTGTCGAATTTTGACCGCAGATCTTCATCGACGTAGGTATCCACGAGCTTGTTCACAACATCGGTCGCCAGTTTCGGATCGTTATTGCGGTAGCGAATGTCGACCATCTGCGTCGAGGGGACGATCTGAACTTGCAGTCCGCCCTTGATCAGGCCGATCAGGGCAATACGCTCCGCTGTCGTCATCTCGCCGGAAGGGATGGATTCCCCGGCCTTGCTCTCTTTCTGCTCGGCACTACGAACCAGTTTCAGCAGATCGAGACTCTGGGCTGTCTGAAGCATCACCGAATTGCTCTGAAGAACAAGGATCTCCGTCTGCAAGGCGCTGGCGGATTCCGCGCCGGCGGCCTCTTCATTGATCAAACTCTCCAGCCCGACGTTGGGCGAGTTGTTCGGTTTGACCTCAATGCGCGAAACACTCTCATAGACCGGCTGGGTGCGGAATGTATAGATGGCGGCTCCGGCCAGGGAAATAGCCGTCACGGCCAGGATGATGAAAATCCGCTTCATCAGGACGCGCCAAACGTCCATCAGTGAGAGCCGTTCTTCAGAGGGAATAATGGTCGCCCGGGCACGAGCTATCTGGCCGGCTTGCGACTCGGGCTGCGGTTCAAGGGACATTTACGCTCCTGAGTTTACTTGGAACCAGTTCATATTGCCATCACTTCGCCAACCGCGCGAAATGCTTCATACCGAACGAAATTCATCCTTTGCAACGCGCCGGGACGAACGCGGAACAGTGCAATGTTAAGGAATGGGAAAGGACAGCGGAATTGGAGCAATGGCACGCGAGCTTCGCGCACAAAACCCCGATCGATTCGACCGATCGATGTTCCGGAGCACCTAAGCCGCATGACCGGGAGGATTGCGAAGAACACGACACAAACTGGCGCAGCCTCAACGAACAGTCCCCCATTGATGCAACTTCGCACTGTGGCTGCATGGTCTCATTGCCGGCCCAGGCTGCCAGACTGGCGCCCGACGGCCTATCTGTTGCGCCATCGTGACAGTTGCCGCCGGAAAGGTTCCCGGTTGGCACGAATTCCTTCTTGCAGACTCGCCCTCGCTGCCCACCAGCATTTGGATCAGCCTGATGTCCATGACCAATCGCAGCCTGGTTTCCGCCCATGAGATACCTAACAACGATTCGCCGTCAGCTTCCAGCACCTGCCGGTCAGTCAGGCCAGATCGAGAATGGTCAAACCTTACTCTGTAGCGATGTTAATCAGGGGCAACATCCCCAGTCAAGAGGGCGTCTTGCCGAACGCGCGAACGTCTGGCACTGGGAATTCTTGAAATTCCTCTTTTGGGCAACGTAAGGGCCTAAATGAACGTCTGCCCTGACACTGCGATTGAAAGGGTCAATCAGTGGTCGGAGGGACAAGGATGCTCGAAGAATAACCTGGGCGCCGTTCTTCCATCAGCGCCCCGCTCGAACCAGCGGACGATCATGCTCAATCCAGCACTGCCTGAATCGCTGTGCGGCACTCTGCGGATGGCGTAAAAACTGCAAAATCACTTTGGCGACGGCGATTCAGAGAGACTGGAAGATACCAAACACCACGAAGGGACAACCGTCGCCTTGGCAATTCCGGACAAAGCTTCGCCCTCCTTACTTGGGTAAGGTTTTCCACGACGCAAATTGAGTGTACGCTTCCAGGCATGCAATCGGACAGAAAACACGCACTGGAACTGCATTGCAGATACCCCACTCGAAAGCATGTGCTTTCACACATCGTGTCCGTACTAAGGTTCCGCGCCAACAGGATTGAGCACTGTTTCGACTATATCAGTAATCACTGGGTAGTCAACTTCTAATTCAAAGGGGATAGGTCTGGTTTCCACGGGAAAGATAGTAAGAGTTTGACATATTCAGAAGCGAGCGCAATCCTGCGGTTGGCTTTTGGTTGCTGCTTGCAAACGATTGCGTTCAGAGTCTCTCGGGGGGCCGGCAATCATCGATTCCCGCGCTCTGAATGAAGCTCGAACCGTTGGAAATCCATCGATGCGGGATTGAAGGATCTTGCTCATATAACTGTCCAGACTCAGTCCGCAGGCTAGAGTTTGGCTGGGTCACTCGCCCATCCGCTTACCTTCATGCAAGCGGATCATTGCATTGAGAGGGCAGCAAGGCCAGACCTGCAATTGCAGTCAAATCCCTGGCTGCCGGAGGGAGGCTTGATCGGTTGGAACGGCTCAGGCCGGGCAGGCTGGAATGGCGATCCGGAGCCGGGACGTAGGAAACACAAGAAATGAGTGTCGTCGTCTCTCTATTCTGGCTGAGTCCCAAGCTCGCTGGGAGAGAATTGCCGATTGATGACCACTGCCGCGCGCTTCATGGCATAACGCTTGATAAAACTGGCCCGTGCACGGGTGGCCATGGCGGCGCGTTCTGCCGGGGGCAGGTTAAACCAGCGGCGCAGGAGGCGCTCGGTGCCTTCAAGCGTGTCTTCCTCGACCAGGCCCACCCCGTCGGCCTCGATATCCGGCCAGATGTTCACTTGATTGCTAATGAGCACCGGGCGTCCGACGGCAAGGGATTCGATCACGGCGACGCCGAAGTTCTCCTGGTGAGACGGCAGGACGAAGGCGTCGGAGGCTCGGAGCGCGCCCCATTTGATGTCGCCGCCAATCATGCCGGGCCAGTGCACGCGGCTGGCAATACCAAGCTTTTCGGCCATGCGCTGAAGCCTGAGCTTGAGTCCCGCCTGGTCGGGGCCGGCTATGACGAGGTCCGCTTCCGGATGCGAAGCCGCGGTCCTGGCAAATGCCCGGAGGAGGAGATCGCAGCCCTTCTTCTCGTGGATTCGACCGAGGAACAGGAGATAGGGACGCCCGCGAAGCTCCGGCAGCATGCTGTAGAACGCCGCGATCTGCTCAGCGGGATCTCCCCTGTGCAGCTTTCTGCGCTCCACCCCATCTGCCCTGGACACCTCAGGTTTTTTCCTGCGCTCCTCAGGATCGTTGATCCCAATGGGAACGACCACGCTGTTCCAACGGTTCGGACGGAAGCTGGTTTTCGCCAGATCCCGCTCCGTTCCGCTGGTAAAGAAGACCGCCCGAGCATCGCGGAGGACGGCATATTGGAAAGGCCAGTAAAGAATCTTCTTGAGGTGCTTGAGAGGATAGGTCCGGTTAAACCAGGGATCCAGCGCACCGTGCGCAAATATCCCATAGGGTTTTTGAGCGCGGCGCGCAGCGGAACGAACGGCAAGATCGGGGAATGTCCAAATCCCGTTCATGACGATTCCGTCGAAGCGATGCGCATTGCGGTGAAGCCAGGTCCAGAGCCGCGGCGAGAATCCAAACCTGCCCAAATAAGACGGCCCGAGAGCATGCACCGGGCAAGCAATGGATGTGAGGAAGGTCTCATCTGGATTGTCCCCGCAAACCACCTCGATACCCTCACCGACTTCGATATAGGCTTCGACAAGCTGGCGCACCGCTTCAGGCGGGCCGCCGGCCGCGGGAGAGAGACTACCGATGACGTGAAGTATATGCAGAAGAGACCGCTATGCCTTCGTGGATTTGAGACGAACAGGTTCATGGTAAATCAAGAACCCGGTCGACTGTGGAATTTGAGCCTGTTCCCAACACCTGCCCGCGGGAGGCGGCAACTGCGCCTCATGGGGCTGACTGGAAACGGCCGGCTTGGGTGTTTGGAGCGGCCGACCTAATCTCAGGCAGGCTTTTCAGCCACAGGCTTTGCGGCTGGTTCATCGTCAGGCCTGACGATCGAATCGGCTTGATCGATTGAAATTTCGCAGAGATCCGCATACGCCTTGAACATGGCTTCCGGGCCGGATCCGCCGGTCAGGAAAAGCCGCTGCAAGGGCCCGTAGTTCACAACAATTGCGATGAGGGCCAGAACGACAGCCTTGGTATTTGTGCCGCGGATTTCTCCCCTGCTGGCCCATGGCTCAAGATAGTGGGCCACCACCTCGACGAGCTGACCCAGGTGTTTACGCAGCAACGGATCGATGTCCTCACCGAGTTCGAGGGTGCTGTATTGCATCAGGCGCAAGAGCTCGGGCTTGTGCATGAGAGTCGCGGCAATGAGCTCGAAGGCACGCAGCAGCGCGGTCCGCCCTTCAGTGGCTTCGGCAATGCGAGCCAGCAGGTCGCCGCGCAGCTTTACCTGCTGCAACTCCGCATCGAGCACGGCCAGATAGAGGTCGCGCTTGCGGGGATAATGGCGGTAGATCGTAACCTCGTTCACGCCCGCGCCGGAGGCGATGTCGCGGGTGCTGACGCCGTTATAGCCTAATTTGGCAAAGAGGCCCGCGGCGCTGAGCAGAATGCGCTCGTCGGCGGCGCCGCGCTCGGGATTCGAGATTGTTGTCATGGGTTTTCCTTCTCCTGCGTGAATGCCAAGAGTTCACGGTCTTCATCCATGCTGCGTACTTGTGGGATGGAACGAACTTGCCGTTTAGATTGAATAGGTTAAGTGTGCTTTCACAGTTTCACAGTCAAAAAAGGCGCGATCGTCCTGGAGGGGACAGTCTCCGGGTTTCGGGAAAGCTGCGGCTGCTGGATTGGACGAAGAGATGGCGAACATAAGGGGGGGGGGGGGGGGGTGGTTTTTTTT
>Ga0224557_1000106_pt1 | contig 95085 bp, 82 predicted proteins | sample 714S31014metaG_FD_180677 | JGI IMG/M metagenome (GOLD analysis project Ga0224557, IMG submission 180677) | Peat soil microbial communities from Stordalen Mire, Sweden - 717 S3 10-14 | ecosystem: Environmental > Terrestrial > Soil > Wetlands > Peat | place: Sweden: Norrbotten County, Stordalen...
GTGCGGGTGCGGTGCGGGTGCGGGCTGGGGCGGGTGCACCGTCTGGGGCGGGACGCCCGCAATCTGTTCGGCTTTAGGCAGCGACAGTTTCGTGACGATCTCGAGCACAAGCTGCGGTACTGCCACGCGACGCGGTCTTCGAGGCCATCGCGTTGATCCGGCCGCGGGTGCACGCTTTCGAACCCGCCCGGTCCTGACCGGTAACATCGTGCGGGAGCGATCGGGCGATGAGGGAGGACCGACGAAGCAGCGGCTGGCCGCGTTCGTGGCGGCACTCGCGGGCAGCGCGCTAATCGGCGTGGTGGCCGGGCTCATCTGGGCGGCGGTGACACCGCGTGCGGTGTTGCAGGAGGTTGTCCGCGGCGAGGCGCAGCTGGTGAACGCGGAGAGCAGCGCGTTTATCGTCGCCGACGTCTGGTTCTGCGCGATCGCGGCGGCCGGCGGGCTGGTCACCGGCATCTTTGGTTACCGCTTCCTGATTCGGCGCGCGGGCTGGATCGCTGCGGCCGGGCTTGTTCTCGGCGCCGTCGCGGCCGCCGTGCTCGCGCTCTGGACCGGGGAGAACATCGGACTGGGGACTTACAACCACCTGCTCGCCACCAGCCCCGCCGGAGCTTTCTTTCACGCCTCGCTCGGGCTCGGCGCCAAGAGCGCGCTCGCCTTCTGGCCGATGCTCACCTCCGCCGTGATCTTGATGGCCGAGAGTGGCACCCGCCGGTCCGCCGGGCCTGAGCGTCCTGACGTACCCGGCCCTGATGTGTCCGGCATGTGGACAACCGGACCGGAGGGTGGGCACTCTCCGTAGACTAGGCGCGTGATTTCACGTATTGACCTGCGTGGGCGCGGACCGGCTAGCCTCAGCCGCACCGCCCTGGCCGCTGTCCTTCCCCGCGCCGCTACCGACGTCGAGGCCGCCGTCGCGCAGATCCGGCCCGTCTGTGACGACGTCAGGTGCCGCGGTGCCGCGGCCGTCCGCGAATACACCGTGCGCTTCGACGGTGTCGACCTGGCCACCACCCTGGTGCCGCCCGAAGCACTGGACGCGGCCCTGGCCGGACTCGACCCGGACGTCAGGGCCGCGCTGACGGAGGCCGTCCGCCGGACCAGGCAGGTGCATAGCGCGCAGCTCCCGGCCGAGATCACCACCCGGGTCACCGACGGGCTGACCGTCACCGGTCGTTTTGTTCCCGTCGAGCGGGCCGGGGTCTACGTGCCAGGCGGGCTGGTGGCCTATCCGTCCTCGGTGGTAATGAACATCGTCCCGGCTCAGGTCGCGGGCGTCGGATCGATCGCGGTGGCGTCCCCGCCGCAGGCTCGGTACGGCGGGCAGCCGCATCCCTCGGTGCTGGCCGCGTGCGCGCTGCTCGGGGTGACTGAGGTACACGCGGCCGGAGGCGCGCAGGCGCTGGCCATGTTCGCCTACGGCACGGCGGACTGCGCGCCGGTCGATGTCATTACCGGGCCGGGCAACGTCTACGTGGCCGCGGCTAAGCGGGTGCTGCGCGGCGTGGTGGGCACCGACGGGGAGAATGGCCCGACCGAGGTGGCGATCATCGCGGACGACACCGCGGATGCCAGTTACGTCGCCGCCGACCTGATCGCGCAGGCCGAGCACGACCAGCTCGCGGCCTGCCTGCTTATCACCTGCGACCCGGATCTGGCCGGACGCGTCGATGACGAGCTCGGCCGGCAGGTGCCTGCCGCCAGGCACCGTGAGCGGGTGCAGATGGCCCTCGCAGGCCAGTCCGCCTGCGTCATCGTGGACGACCTGGACGCGGCGCTCGCCGTGAGCGACGCCTGGGCCCCCGAGCATCTGGAAATCCAGGCCCGCGACGCGGGCAAGCTCGCGGCCAGGGTCACCAACGCGGGCGCCGTGTTCGCCGGCCCGTTCTCCCCGGTGTCGCTCGGGGACTACCTGGCGGGCTCGAACCACGTGCTGCCGACCGGCGGGACCGCCCGGCACACCAGCGGGCTTTCCGTGTTCCCCTTCCTGCGGGTGATGAACGTGGTGGAGTGCGATCGCGCGGCCCTGGCCGCGACCGCTCCGCTGATCGACGCGCTAGGCGGTGCGGAAGACCTGGCCGCGCACGTGGCGGCCGTCCGCGTCCGGGTGCCCCGTGCGGGCGAAACCGGCTGATGGGTACCGCACCGGTGTCCGTTCGGGATGACCTGAAGGACCTGCATCCGTACGGCGCGCCGCAGGTCGACGTGCCGGTGCGGCTGAACACCAACGAGAACCCCTATCCGCCGAGCCCCCGCCTGGTCCAGGCGGTCGCCGACGCAGTGGCACAGGCGGCCCTGACCCTGAATAGGTACCCGGACCGGGACGCCGTCGAGCTGCGCAAGGATCTGGCCGACTACCTAGGCCACGGGCTGACCGTGCGCCACCTGTGGGCGGCCAACGGGTCAAACGAGATCATCCAGCAGCTACTGCAGGCCTTCGGCGGCCCGGGACGCCATGCGCTCGGCTTTGATCCCGGCTACTCCATGCACCCCCTGATCGCCAAGGTGACCTGCACCGATTGGGTGAGTGTGGCGCGGGACGAGACGTTCAGCCTGGATCCGGCCGAGGCGGCAGCCGCGGTCGGGCGGGCGCAGCCAAGCCTGGTCTTCCTGACCTCGCCGAACAATCCGACCGGCACAGCCACCCCACTAGACGTGATCGAGGCCGTGTGCGAGGCGGCGCCCGGCATCGTGGTGATTGACGAGGCGTACGCGGAGTTCGCCAGGGAAGGCACCCGCAGCGCACTGAGCCTGCTGCCGAGTTACCCGGGACTGGTGGTCACCCGCACGATGTCCAAGGCGTTCGCTATGGCGGGTGCCAGGATCGGGTACCTGGCCGCCGCGCCCGAGCTGGTGTCCAAGCTGCTCGTGGTGCGGCTGCCCTACCACCTGTCGACCGTGACCCAGGCGGTCGGACGGGCCGCGCTCGCCCTGGCCAGTGAGCCGCTCGCCACCGTGGCCGCGCTCCGGGCCGAACGCGACGCGCTGGTTGGCTGGCTCAGGCGCCGGGGTCTCGACGTGGCCGATTCCGACGCCAACTTCGTGCTCTTCGGCCAGTTCGACTCGCGCCGGGATGTCTGGCAGGGCCTGCTCGACCGTGGCGTGCTTGTGCGTGAAGTCGGCCCGCCGCGCTGGCTGCGGGTCACGGTGGGAACGCCGGAGGAAATGGCGGCGTTCCGCTCTGCCCTTAACGAGGTGCTCGGGTGACTGCCCGCGTGGTCGTGCTCGACTACGGGTCGGGGAACCTGCGCTCCGCGCAGCGCGCGCTCGAGCGGGTCGGCGCCAGCGTCGAGGTGACCGCCGACCCCGGCGCCGCACTGGAGTGCGACGGGCTCGTCGTCCCTGGCGTGGGCGCGTTCGCGGCGTGCATGACCGGGCTGCGTTCGGTCGGCGGCGACAAGCTGATCGCGCGGCGGATCGAGCTCGGCCACCCGGTGCTCGGCATCTGCGTGGGCATGCAGATCCTGTTCGCCGCCGGGGTGGAGCACGGGGTGTGGACCGAGGGCTGCGGTGCGTGGCCGGGAACGGTGGAACGGCTGGACGCAGGCGTGCTGCCGCACATGGGCTGGAATACGGTGTCGCCGGCCGCGGGCTCGGTTTTGTTCGCAGGGATCTCGGCGGACACCCGGTTCTACTTCGTTCATTCCTACGCGCTGCGGTCGCGGGAAGCCGGCCATCTCGCCGACGCCGGTGCCCTCATCTCCTGGACCGAGCACGGCGAACTGTTCGCCGCCGCCGCCGAGCAAGGGGCGCTGTCCGCGACCCAGTTTCAACCGGAGAAGTCCGGCGACGCCGGCGCCGCGCTGCTCACCAACTGGCTGGAGGCCCTGTGACCTGGCTGGAGGCCCTGTGACCTGGCTGGAGGGACTGTGACTCAGCTGACCTTGCTGCCCGCGGTCGACGTCACCGACGGGCACGCGGTCCAGCTGGTCCAGGGCGTGGCCGGCAGCGGCAGCAGTTATGGCGACCCGATGGAAGCCGCGCTGGCCTGGCAGCGAGCCGGCGCGTCCTGGATTCACCTGGTGGACCTGGACGCCGCGTTCGGCCGTGGGTCGAACGCCGACCTGCTCGCGGACGTGGTGCGCGGGGTGGACGTCAACGTGGAGTTGTCCGGGGGCATCAGGGACGACGAGTCGCTGGCCCGTGCGCTCGGCACCGGATGCGCCAGGGTCAACATCGGCACCGCGGCGCTGGAGAACCCCGACTGGGTGCGTTCGGTCATCGCCCGTCACGGTGAGCAGGTCGCGGTGGGCCTTGACGTCCGGGGGACCAGGCTGGCCGCCCGCGGCTGGACGGCCGAGGGCGGCGAGCTCCTCGAGACCCTCGACCGGCTGAACGCGGCAGGCTGCGCCAGGTACGTGGTGACCGACGTGCTCAAGGACGGCACGCTGCGCGGTCCTAACCTGAGCCTGCTGCGTGACGTGTGCGCCCGCACATCGGCGCCGGTGGTGGCCAGCGGGGGAGTGTCGAGCCTGGCTGACCTGCGCGCGATCGCGTCTCTCGTCCCGCTCGGCGTGGAGGCCGCGATCGTCGGCACCGCCCTGTACGAAGGTGCCTTCACCCTGGAAGAAGCCCTGGCCGAAGTGGCGAAGCCATGACGGTCGCGGTCCGGGTCATCCCGTGCCTGGACGTGGACGGTGGCCGGGTGGTCAAGGGGGTGAACTTCCGCGAGCTGCGGGACGCAGGCGACCCGGTGGAGCTGGCCGCCTTCTATGACGCCGAAGGCGCTGACGAGCTGACCTTCCTCGACATCACCGCCTCGAGCGGCGGCCGGGAGACCATGTACGAGGTAGTGCGGCGCACCGCCGAGCAGGTGTTCATCCCGCTGACCGTGGGCGGCGGCGTCCGCAGCGTGGCTGACGTGGACCGGCTGCTGCGGGCCGGGGCGGACAAGGTCTCGCTCAATACGGCCGCCATCGCCCGGCCGGAACTGCTGGCCGAGGCGGCGCAGCGATTCGGGTCGCAGTGCGTGGTGCTGTCCGTGGACGCCCGGCGTGCTCCTGCCGCACCGAGCGGCTTCGAGGTGACCACGCACGGCGGCCGGGTCGGCACCGGCATCGACGCGATCGGCTGGGCCTGCCGGGGGACCGAGCTCGGCGCCGGCGAGATCTTGCTGAACTCGATGGACGCGGACGGCACCACGGTCGGCTTCGACACCGAACTGATCCGGGCGGTGCGCGCGGTGGTCACCGTCCCGGTGATCGCCAGCGGCGGCGCTGGCACGCTCGCGCACTTCCCTCCCGCCGTCGGCGCCGGAGCGGACGCCGTCCTGGCCGCCAGCGTTTTCCACTTCGGCACCTTGCGCATCACCGAAGTCAAAACCGCCCTGCGCACCGCCGGCTACCCCGTCCGGCTGAAATCGCCCTAGTTGCCGACGCCGGTGGCGCCGGAGGTGTCGGGGGCGGCGTTACTGGCCGTCGACATCGCGGCGCCCACGATGCCGGCGTTGTTGAGCAGCGTCGCGGGCACGATGCGGGCGCTGATGCCGGTCAGCCGCGGCACCCACTTCTCCGACTCCTTGCTGATCCCGCCGCCGACGATGAACAAGTGCGGCGCGAGCATCGCCTCCACGTGCTGGAGGTACTCCTCGACGCGCCCGGCCCACTTACCCCAGCTCAGCTCGTGTAGATCCTTGGCGTGCTCGGAGGCGCGCGTCTCGGCGTCGTGACCGTGGAGCTCGATGTGCCCGAACTCGGTGTTCGGCACGAGCACGCCCTGAGTGAAAAGGGCGCTGCCGATCCCGGTGCCGAAGGTCAGCATCAGCACGGTGCCGTTCTCGCCGACGCCCGCGCCGAACGTCATCTCGGCCACGCCGGCCGCGTCCGCGTCGTTGAGCACCCGGACCGGGTTGTCGGTGACCTTGGCGAACAGCGAACCCGCGTCGACTCCGATCCAGGCTGGATCGAGGTTGGCGGCTGTCCTGATCTTGCCGTCGATAACCACCCCGGGGAAGGTGATGCCGATGGGGCCTGACCACTTGAATGAGGTGGTGAGCTGCTTCACCACGTCCGCGAGCGCGTCGGGCAGGGCTGGGCGCGGCGTGGCGATCTTCTGCCGTTCCGCCAGAAGCTTGCCCGTGGCCACGTCGACAGGTGCTGCCTTGATTCCGGTGCCGCCAATGTCAATGCCGAGTGCGTGCATGGCCCATAGCGTAATGGCCAGACCCACGTCTTGGCCCAGCCGCACCCGAAGCTCGTGGCACGCTCGGCGCGCGGGTGCAATCGGGTAATATCGCGAGAGAGGACAGATCCTCAGGTACCCGGGGGGGGCTGGGGCCTGACGCGGCTCCTGGTCGAGAGAGGAAGCGGCAGATGCGCGGGTTGAAGGTGGCCGCCATCGCGGTCGGCATACTGATCGCGTTCCTGGTCGTCGGCGCGGTGATCGGAACCGTGCTGCACGTGTTGGTCGAGTTGGTTGTCGCCGCGCTGGTGGTCGGTGCGATCGTCGCCGCCGTCAAGGTGGCTCGCTCCCGCAAGCAGGTGTCGTCCAAGCGTGCCGAGCGGGAGGTCCGTGAGCCCGGCCACAGCAGGCCCCTGCCCCGGGCTGACGTCGAGCCCGTCGCCACGTCGTTCCCGACCACACCGTCCCGGTCGGGTTCGCAGGACATCGACGACGAGCTAGCCAGGCTCAAGCGCGAGATGGGCGCCTGACCTCCCTACCGCCAGTTCGCCGCGGTCAGCTTGGTCACCGCGGCCTCGATGCCGTCGAAGCGCACCCGGGCCGCAGTCCGGCCCATCACCCACAGGGTGAGCTCGGCCGGGCTGCCGATCACGGTGACCGCCGGGGTCGCGTTCTTGGCTGTGATCCGGTACGCCGGGCCGTCCGGGCCCACCTCGCCAGTGTTCATGTCGTCCCTGGCCAGTTCGACGCCCACCGGTGCCTTGCGGAGCAGGAGCCTGGCGATCCGCAGCCGATGCCAGAGCAGGTCGGACTCCCCGCTGCTGAGAGTCCTGGGCTCCCAGTCCGCAGCGGCCCGCCTGACGTCCTCGTGGTGCACGAAGAACTCGACCGCGTTGGCGCGTTCATCGACGCCGGGAATGGCCATCACCGACAGCCTCGGCGGCCCCGACCTGATGGCCTGGACCAGGTCGGGAAAGGGCGTCCGCTGCTTGATCCGGCTCTGCACCCGGGCGGTGTATCCGGCCAGCGGGCCGCCGATGACCCCTCCGGCCGCGTCGGGTCGGCGCTCGCGCAGCACCAGGTGCGCGGCGAGATCGCCGGTGTTCCAGCCCTGGCACAGCGTGGGGGCGTCCGGGCCGGTCTTGTCAAGCAGCGCGCAGAGCGCCAGACGCTCATCTCGGGAATAGCTCACCCGCTGATGGTAGGCGTGATTGCTACTCTGGCTGAAGTCACAAGGCGCTGAAGACACGAGGAAAAGTAGAACGGGGGAGGACGCGATGCTTGATCCTGCCATCGCCGCGCGGCTGAAGCGGGATGCGTCCGGACTGATCGCGGCGATCGCCCAGCAGTACGACACCGGCGAAGTGCTGATGCTGGGCTGGATGGACGACGAGGCGCTGCATCGCACCCTGACCACTGGCCGCTGCACGTACTGGTCCCGCAGCCGCCGGGAATACTGGGTGAAAGGCGACACCTCCGGGCATCAGCAGTGGGTGAAATCGGTGGCGCTTGACTGCGACGGCGATGCCCTGCTGGTCAAGGTCGACCAGGTCGGCGCAGCCTGCCACAGCGGCGACCGGACGTGCTTCGATGCCGACGTGCTCGCCGCCGTGACCGGCGAAGCCCAGGCCGTGAGTTAGCAGATGGCGTCGACGCGCAGGCAGTTCGCGCTGGTGCTGTTGCTCGGCGTGGCGGGGTCCGGGCTGGTGGTGCTCGCGGCCCGCCAGACCTGGGCACACGCGGTCTTCGTCGCGCCGCACCCGCTGCCTGCGCAGTATTTCTCCGTCACCGGCCAGGCGCTCGTCCCGCTCGCGAGCGCCCTGGCGCTCGCGGCGCTGGCGTGCCTGGCCGCCGTGATCGCCACCAGGTCCGGCCTCAGGCGCGCCGCCGGCGTCCTGCTCGCCGTGCTCGGGGCCGGCGCGGCGGCCGCCGCGGCGACCGGGGTGCGAGCATCGGCCGTACTCGCGGCAGCCAGGGCGAGCGCCTCGAGCGGAGCCATCGGCGGGTCGACGACGAGCGGTACCTCACCGGGCGACGCCAGCCATGCCGTCGTCATCGTGGGCTCATCGGGCCATGCGGTCATGGCCGGCGCGCCATGGCGCGCGGTCGCCGTCATCGGCGCGGTCGCGATCATCGGCGCGGGCCTGGCCACCGCGGTCCGCGGCCCGCGCTGGCCGGTCATGTCGGCCCGCTTCGACCGGACACCAGGGCCCCGGGGGAGGGGCCGGGTCGCCGCCACGGAGCAGCCAAGCTCCGCAGCCATGTGGGAGTCGCTGAGTCACGACATCGACCCGACCCTGGAAAGCGAGCTCGATGGCGGGACCCGCGGCTAACGCCGGGCCGGCCTCGGTGCTGCTGGCCGAGCATGAGCCAGAAGTCGCCGAGATGTCGGCCCGCTACCTGCGGGCAGACGGACTTGTCGTCCGTCTGGTGACCACGCCGGAGACGGCGTTGGCCGAGTTGACCCACGGTCCCGATGCCGCGGCCGTGCTCGACCTGACCATGCCAGGCCTGGACCCGCGGCGCATTCGCCGGGCGCTCCGCACGCCGGTCATCTTCCTGGTGTCCGGCCCCAGGCCGCGCGGCCTGGCCCGGGCCGACGCGCGCCGCTGGCTCAGCCGGCCCTTCAGCCCCCGGCAGCTGGTCGGGATGGTCCGCGATGTGCTCGCTCCGCCGGAGCATCCGCCCCCCAGGCCAGGCGGCCTGAGCGCAGCCGGATTGCGGCTGGACGGGCCGAGCCGGACCGTGATCACCGGCGGTGAGCCGGTGCCGCTGACCGCGACCGAGTTCGCGATACTCGCGGCCATGATGGACCATCCTGGCCGGGTTCTCTCCCGGCGTTCGCTGCTCGTTGCCGCCGGTCGCGAAGCGACCGGCGACCGGTCCGCCGACGTGTACATTGCCCAGCTCAGGGCCAAGGTCGCGTCGGCCGCGGTGATCAGGACCGTCCGCGGCGCGGGCTACACGCTCGAACCGGTACAGGGGGGCCAGTAACAAGAGCACAAGGGGCGCCGGGCTACGATCAGTGGCGCAACAGTACCGATGTGAGGGGACGATCTAACCGCGTGAGTGTGCTCGACGAGATCCTTGACGGCGTGCGTGCCGATCTCGCCGAACGGCAGCGGCGTGTCTCTCTGGATCACCTGAAGGAGATGGCGCGGCGCGCGCCGTCCCCCGGGGATGCGATGGCCGCGCTGAAGGCGGAAGGCGTCAGCGTGATCGCTGAGGTCAAACGGGCCAGTCCGTCCCGCGGCCAGATGGCGACGATTGCCGATCCGGCCGCGTTGGCCGCGGACTACGAGGCCGGCGGCGCGAAGATCATCAGCGTGCTGACAGAGTCGCGGCGGTTCGGCGGGTCGCTGGACGACCTGGACGCGGTGCGCCGGGCCGTTCAGGTGCCGGTGCTGCGCAAAGACTTCGTGGTCAGCTCCTACCAGCTGTGGGAGGCACGGGCCCACGGTGCCGATGTGGTGCTGCTGATCGTAGCCGCGCTCGAGCAAAGTGCGCTGACCTCCCTGGTGGAGCGGGCGGTTTCGATCGGTCTGCTGCCGCTTGTCGAAGTGCACGCCGAGGCCGAACTCGACCGGGCCCTGGACGCGGGCGCCACCGTGATCGGTGTGAACGCCCGTAACCTGATCACGCTTCAGGTGGATCGGGGCATTTTCGGTCAGATGGCCGGCCGGATACCGGACGGCGTCGTTAAGGTGGCTGAGTCTGGTGTCCGCGGCCCGCGCGATCTGCTCGCCTACGCCGCATCCGGCGCCGACGCCGTCCTTGTGGGCGAGAGCCTGGTCACCGAGAAAGATCCGCGCTGCGCTGTCGCCGACCTGGTGACCGCGGGCTCACACCCCGCTCTGCGAGGGGAAAGAGAATGACCGAGACCGCTACCGCGCCCTCCACCCAGGACGCAGGTCCCGCGCGGCACGCCGGTCCGGCCGAGCCCGATATCGCACCCGTCCCCGATATGTCCGGCCACTTCGTGGTCGGGGCGGTGGAGGCGGTCGGCCACGCCGACCCGGGGGGCGCCCCGATGGCCCCGGCTGTCCCCGGGGTCGCCTACGGCGGCCGGTTTGCTCCGGAAGCGCTGATGGCGGCCCTGGACGGCCTGACCGTCGCGTACGAGCAGGCCCGTAAGGACCCGGCGTTCCGGGCTGAGCTCGACGGGCTGCTCCGCGGCTACGCCGCCCGGCCGACGCTGCTCACCGAGGCCAAGCGGTTCGGCCAGCAGGCCGGCGGCTGCACGGTACTGCTCAAGCGCGAGGACCTGACCCACACCGGGTCACACAAGATCAACAACGTGCTCGGCCAGGTGCTGCTGGCCAAGCGGATGGGCAAGACGCGGGTGATCGCGGAAACCGGGGCCGGCCAGCATGGCGTGGCCACCGCGACCGCGTGCGCGCTGCTCGGCCTGGACTGCGCGGTCTACATGGGCGAGGAGGACACCCGCAGGCAGGCGCTGAACGTGTCCCGGATGCGCATGCTCGGCGCCGAGGTGATACCGGTCACTACGGGCACCCGGACGCTCAAAGACGCGATGAACGAGGCGTTCCGCGACTGGGTGACCACGGTGGCGACGACCCACTACTGCATCGGCTCGGTCGGCGGGCCGCACCCGTTCCCGATGATGGTCAGGGACTTCCAGCGGGTAATCGGGCTGGAGGCCCGCGAGCAGGTATGCGAGGCCACCGGCAGGCTGCCGGACGCGGTGATCGCCTGCGTCGGTGGCGGCTCCAACGCCATCGGCATCTTCCACGCCTTCATCCCGGACACCGGAGTGCGCCTGATCGGCTGCGAGGCGGGCGGAGACGGCGTGGACACCGGACGTCACGCGGCCACCCTCACCAGCGGATCCCAGGGCGTGCTGCACGGCATGCGCACCTTCGTGCTGCAGGACTCAGAAGGCCAGACGAGCAGCACCCATTCCATCTCAGCGGGCCTGGATTACCCCGGCGTGGGCCCGGAGCACGTCTGGCTGATGGAGACCGGCCGGGCCGAGTACCGTGCCGTCACCGACGCCGAAGCCATGAACGCCTTCTCCGTGCTGTGCCGCACCGAGGGCATCATTCCCGCCATCGAGTCGGCGCACGCGCTGGCCGGCGCGCTCGATGTCGGCCGCGAGCTCGGCCCCGACGGCCTCATCGTGGTCAACCTCTCCGGCCGGGGTGACAAAGACGTCGATACCGCCTCCAAGTGGTTCGGGGTGTGACTATGACCAGCGCTGTTACGGTGGCCTTCGGTAAGGCCAGCGCGGACAACCGCGCCGCGCTCGTCGGCTACCTGCCCGCCGGCTACCCCACCGTCGACGCCGCCATCGAAGCCGTCAGGGTCATGGCGGAGGCCGGGGCTGACATCGTCGAGATCGGCCTGCCGTACTCCGACCCGCTGATGGACGGCCCGGTCATCGCCGAGGCTGTGCACCAGGCGCTCACCGCCGGGACGCGGGTCGCCGACGTGCTCCGCACGGTCGAGGCGGTCGCGGCCAGCGGAACCCCCGTCCTGATCATGACCTACTGGAACCCCGTGGACAGGTACGGGGTGCGTGCCTTCGCCCGCGACCTGGCCGCGGCGGGTGGTTCTGGGCTGATCACCCCCGACCTCACCGTCGAAGAGGCAGGCCCGTGGCTGGAGGCCTCCGACGAGTACAACCTGGACCGGGTGTTCCTGGTCGCGCCGAGTTCGGCTGATCAGCGGATCGCCACGATCACGGGAGCCTGTCGTGGTTTCGTCTACGCGGCCTCGCTGATGGGCATCACCGGCGCCAGGGAAGCGGTCAGCGCAGACGCGGCTGGCCTGGTCAAGCGGATCCGTGAGCACACCGACCTGCCGGTCGCGGTCGGTCTCGGGGTGAGTACCGGCAGCCAGGCGGCCCAGGTGGCGGCCTTCGCCGACGGGGTGATCGTCGGCTCCGCCTTCGTCCGACGCCTCGCCGCCGGGGTCGCTGGGGCCGGCGGGGTCGCCGGGGTCAGGGACCTCACCACCGAACTGTCGGCCGCCGTGCGCCGGACGGCATCTTTCTGAGCCGTCTGGTCGCGGTGCTGGCCTGCTGTCGCGGCCAGACCGAGTAGGCTCGGCGGATGGCGCTCGCGTCGATTCCCAGCCCAGGCCATGCGGCCTGGCGGCTCGGGCCGCTGCCGCTGCGGGCGTACCCGCTCTGCGTCATCGCGGGGATCATTGTGGCCCTGGTGGTGGCCAGCCGCCGGTACCGGCGCTCGGGCGGGCAGGCCGGAGTCATCCTTGACGTGGCCGCCTGGGCCATCCCGTTCGGCCTGGCCGGTGCGCTGGCGCACGCCATCTTGCTGGACTCCAGGCACGACTTCAGCCACGCGTACCGGCTCTGGCATGCGGCCACCGTCAGCGTCGCCGCTATCGGCGTCCCCGGCGCGGTGGCGCTCGGCGCGGCGGGGGCGTGGGTGGCCTGCCGCCGGGCCGGGCCGGAGAACCTGCCGCTCGGGCCGGTCGCGGGCGCGGCGGCCCCCGCGGTCGCGTTCGGCCTGGCGATCGGCGGCCTGGGCAACTGGTGGGCGCAGCAGTTCTACGGCCGGCCCTCGTCGTGGTGGTGGGCGGTGCGGATCTCGCCGGAGCACCGGGCGCCCGGCTATGAGAATTACGCCACATTCCAGCCCGCGTTCTTGTACCAGTCGCTATGGGACGTCGCGCTGGGTTTCGCGGTCATCTTGGCCGCCCGGCGGTTCTCACTCAGCGGCGAGCGCACGTTCATGCTGTGCGCGGCGGGGTATGCGGCGGGCGGTTTGTGGGTGGAGTCGGTGCGTGTCGGCCCGTTGCCGTATGTTCTGGGCATCCGTTACAGCGCGCTCGGCGACATGGCGGTTTTCGTCCTGGCGGTTGCGGGAATGTACCTGACCAGACCCAGGCGCAGACCGCCAGCCCGCACATACCCGAAGCGAGCCCTGGTAGAGGATTCGTCCGGTGATGTAATGTCTATGTAACAGGGCCAGTGTCGTCCCAAGCGCACTGAAGTTGCGTTTTCGAGAGACGACAGGAGAGCGCATGGCAGCGGCGGCTGGCCTTTACGACCCCCAGTTCGAGCACGACGCTTGTGGCGTCGGTTTCGTCGCGGACCTGTCCGGCCGCGGCGGCCACGATGTGGTGGCGAACGCCCTGCGGGTGCTACGCAACCTTGAACACCGGGGCGCCCAGGGCGGCGACCCGGGCACCGGGGACGGCGCCGGGATCCTTACCCAGATTCCCGATGAGTTCTTCCGCGCCTCGTGCGGGTTCGAGCTGCCGGAAGCCGGTTCCTACGCGGTCGGCATCGGCTTTTTTTCTGCCGAACGATGGCTGGTGACACCGGCCATCGAACAGCTCGCCGCAGCCGAGGGGCTGACGATCCTCGGCTGGCGTGAGGTGCCGTTCGACATCACCGCCTGCGGGGACGGCGCCCGGGCGGTGCTGCCCGACATGCTCCAGCTGTTCGTCGCGGGCGGAAGCGGCCAGAGCGGCATGGAACTCGAACGCATGGCGTTCTGCCTGCGCAAGCGGGCTGAGCATGAGGTCGGCGTGTACTTCGCCAGCCTGTCGTCGCGGACCATCGTGTACAAGGGGATGCTGTCCGCGCCGCAGCTCGAGCCGTTCTACCCGGACCTGTCCGATCCCCGGTACGGATCGACGCTGGCGCTTGTGCACTCCAGGTTCTCCACTAACACGTTCCCGTCCTGGCCGCTGGCCCACCCGTACCGGTACGTGGCGCACAACGGCGAGATCAACACGGTCCGGGGTAACCGCAACTGGATGCGGGCCCGGGAGGCGATGCTGGCCAGCGACCTGATCCCGCGTTCAGCGGACGGTCGGGGGATCGAGCGGCTCTTCCCGGTGCTCAACGCCAAGGGCAGCGACTCGGCCAGCTTCGACGAGTGCCTCGAGCTCCTGCACATGGGCGGCCGGTCGCTGCCGCACGCGGTACTCATGATGATCCCCGAGCCGTGGGAGAACCACGGGGAGATGAGTGCGAAGCGCCGGGCGTTCTACCAGTTCCACGCCGCGCTGATGGAGCCGTGGGACGGTCCCGCGCTGATCGCATTTACCGACGGCTCTGTGATCGGCGCTGTCCTGGACCGGAACGGCCTGCGGCCGGGCCGGTACTGGGTCACCAGCGACGGCCTGGTCGTGCTGGCCAGCGAGGTGGGCGTACTCGACATCGACCCCGCCACCGTGATCAGGAAGGGGCGCCTGCAGCCGGGCCGGGTCTTCCTGGCCGACACCGTGGCCGGCCGCATCGTCGAGGACGAAGAGGTCAAGGACGCGCTGGCCGCCGAGCACCCCTACGAGGACTGGCTGCACGCCGGCCTCATCCAGCTGGACGACCTGCCCGACCGCCCCGACGGGGTGGCGGACTCCGACGACGAGGACCTGGCGACGCGGCAGCGCATACACGGGTACACGGAGGAGGAACTGCGGGTCATCCTGGCCCCGATGGCCCAGGCCGGCACGGAGCCGATCGGGTCGATGGGCACAGACACGCCGATGGCGGTGCTCTCCCGCCGGCCGCGGCTGGTGTTCGACTACTTCACCCAGCTGTTCGCCCAGGTGACTAACCCGCCGCTCGACGCGATCAGGGAGGAACTCGTCACCTCGCTCGGCACGGTCACCGGGCCGGAGCAGAACCTGCTCAAGCCGATCCCGGCGTCCTGCCGTCAGATCGTGCTGCCCTACCCAGTGATCAGCGACAACGACCTGGCGAAGATCGCGGGCATCAACGACGACGGCAGCCTGCCCGGCCTGGCCTCGCACGTGGTCGACGGCCGCTACGACCCGCGTGGCGGCGGCGAGGGCCTGCGCGCCCGGCTGGCCGAGATCTGCGCCGACGTCTCCGCGGCGATCGCCTCCGGTGCCCGCCTCATCATCCTCTCTGACCGGATGAGTACCTCCAATTCGCTGCTCCCGATCCCCTCGCTGCTGCTGACCGGGGCGGTGCACCACCACCTGGTCCGGGAGAAGACACGGACCCGGGTGGGCCTGATCGTCGAGGCCGCGGATGTCCGCGAGTGCCATCACGTGGCGCTACTCATCGGGTACGGCGCCGCCGCCGTCAATCCCTATCTCGCCATCGCCACCGTGCGAGACCTAGTCCGCCGCGGCCTGCTGACCGGGATCAGCGAGAAGAAGGCCGAGGCCAACCTGCTCAAGGCCCTCCGCAAGGGGCTGCTGAAGATCATGTCCAAGATGGGCGTGTCCACCGTTGCCTCTTACACCGGCGCGCAGATCTTCGAGGCCATCGGCCTGGGCCCGGAGGTGATCGAGGACTGCTTCACGGGCGCGACCTCGCGGCTGTCCGGCGTGGGCTTCGATGAGCTCGCAGAGGAGATCCGCAAGCGGGTCGGCCACGCCATCACCCCGGGAGCGGGCATGGCCTACCGCCGCCTCGAGGGCGGCGGGGAATACCAATGGCGGCGCGACGGCGAGCCGCACCTGTTCAGCCCGGAGACGGTCTTCAAGCTGCAGCACGCGACCCGCAGCCGCAGGTACGAGATCTTCAAGGAGTACACGGCGCTTGTGGATGACCAGTCGCGGCGGCTGATGACGCTGCGCGGCCTGCTGCGCATCCGCGGCGTGGACGGCGAGGCTAACCACGGGGACCAGGACGACGCACCACGGTCCGTTCCGGTTGATGAGGTGGAATCGGTGGCCAGCCTGGTCCGCCGGTTCGCCACCGGAGCCATGTCCTACGGCTCGATCTCGGCCGAAGCTCACCAGACCCTCGCCATCGCGATGAACCGGCTGGGTGGCCGGTCGAACACGGGCGAGGGTGGCGAGGACCCCGACCGGTTCATCCCGGACGCCAACGGCGACCTGCGCCGCTCCGCGGTCAAGCAGGTGGCCAGCGGCCGGTTCGGCGTCACCAGCGAGTACCTGGTCAACGCCGATGACCTGCAGATCAAGATGGCGCAGGGGGCCAAGCCTGGCGAGGGCGGCCAGCTGCCGGGGAATAAGGTTTACCCGTGGATCGCCAAGACGCGGTACTCCACGCCCGGCGTGGGCCTGATCTCGCCGCCGCCGCACCACGATATCTACTCGATCGAGGACCTGGCCCAGCTGATCCACGACCTGAAGAACGCCAACCCGGCGGCCCGGGTGCACGTCAAGCTGGTGTCCGAGGTCGGGGTGGGCACGGTGGCCGCCGGGGTGTCCAAGGCGCACGCCGACGTGGTGCTGATCAGCGGGAACGACGGCGGCACCGGCGCGGCCCCGCTGACCTCGCTCAAGCACGCGGGCGCTCCGTGGGAGCTCGGCCTGGCCGAGACCCAGCAGACGCTGCTGCGCAACAAGCTCAGGGACCGGATCGTGGTGCAGGTCGACGGCCAGCTCAAGACCGGCCGGGACGTGATCATCGCGGCGCTGCTTGGCGCGGAGGAGTTCGGCTTCGCCAGCGCGCCGCTCGTGGTGTCGGGCTGCATTATGATGCGCGTCTGCCACCTGGACACCTGCCCGGTCGGCGTGGCCACCCAGAACCCGCAGCTGCGGGCCAAGTTCAGTGGCAAGCCCGAGTTCGTGGTCAACTTCTTCGAGTTCATCGCCGAGGAGGTCAGGGAGTACCTGGCCAGGCTCGGGTTCCGGACCCTGGAGGAGATCATCGGCCGGGTCGGCCTGCTCGACGCGGTGCTGGCGGTGGAGCACTGGAAGGCCTCCGGGCTTGACCTGTCCCGCGTGCTCTACGCCCACCCGCTGGCCGAAGGGGCCGCGCTGACATGTCAGCACAGCCAGGACCACGGGCTGGACAAGGCGCTGGACAACACGCTCATCGCCCTGGCCGAGGGCGCGCTCGAGGAAGGCCGTCCGGTCCGGCTCGAGCTGCCGATCAGGAACGTGAACAGGACCGTGGGCACCATGCTCGGCTACGAGGTGACCAGGCGCTGGGGCGGCGAGGGACTGCCCGAGGACACGATCGACGTCTCCTTCCGCGGGTCGGCCGGCCAGTCGTTCGGCGCGTTCCTGCCGCGCGGCATCACCTTGCGGCTCGAAGGCGATGCCAACGACTACCTGGGCAAGGGGCTGTCCGGCGGTCGGCTCATCATCAGGCCGCCCGCGGAGGCCACCTTCGCCGCCGAGGAGCAGGTCATCGCGGGCAACGTGATCGGCTACGGCGCGACAAGCGGCGAGATCTTCATCCGCGGGCTGGTGGGCGAGCGGTTCTGCGTCCGGAACTCCGGCGCGCTCGCGGTCGCGGAAGGCACCGGCGACCACGGCTGCGAGTACATGACCGGGGGCCGGGTGGTGATCCTCGGACCGGTCGGGCGCAACTTCGCGGCCGGCATGTCCGGCGGTATCGCCTACGTGCTCGACCTTCCCGAATACCGGGTGAACTCCGAGATGGTCGACCTGGATCAGGTGGACCCGGAAGAGGATGCCAAGTTCCTGCGCGAGGTGGTGGAACGCCACTACGGCGAGACGGATTCAGCCGTCGCGGCGCGGCTGCTTTCTGACTGGGATACCAGCCGGTTCACCAAGGTCATGCCGAGGGATTACAAGCGGGTGCTGTCCGCCGCTTCACAGGCCGAACGCGAGGGCCGCGACGTCAACGAGGCCGTCATGGCCGCGGCGCACGGGTAGGGGCGATCATGGCTGACCCGAAAGGTTTTATGACCACGCCGCGCGAGACCCCGGTCCGGCGCCCGGTCGACCTGCGGCTGCGGGACTGGCGCGAGGTGTACGAGCCGTTCCCGCCCGCCCGGCTGGAGCGGCAGGCCGGCCGGTGCATGGACTGCGGCATCCCGTTCTGCCACAACGGCTGCCCGCTGGGCAACCTGATCCCCGAGTGGAACGACCTGGTCTGGCGGCACGACTGGCAGGACGCCGCGGACCGGCTGCACGCCACCAACAACTTTCCCGAGTTCACCGGGCGGCTTTGCCCAGCGCCGTGCGAAGCCGCCTGTGTGCTCGGGATCAACGCGGACCCGGTCACGATCAAGCAGGTCGAGGTGGAGATCATCGACCGGGCGTTCGCGTCCGGCTGGGTGGTGCCGATGCCCCCGGTGATCCTGACGGGACAGAAGGCCGCGGTGATCGGCTCCGGCCCGGCCGGGCTGGCCGCGGCCCAGCAGCTGACCCGGGCCGGGCACGCGGTGACGGTGTTCGAGCGCGACGACGCGCCTGGCGGGCTGCTGCGCTACGGCATCCCCGAGTTCAAGATGGAGAAGCGGCACCTGGACCGGCGCCTGGACCAGATGCGGGCCGAAGGCACCGAGTTCCGCTGCGGCGTCGAGGGTGGCGTCGACGTCACCGCCGATGAGCTGCGTGCCGCCTTCGACGCGGTGGTCCTGGCCGGCGGTGCCAGGGTACCGCGGGATCTGCCGCTGCCCGGCCGGGAGCTGGACGGGATCTACCAGGCCATGGAGTACCTGCTGCCGTCCAACCGGGCGGTCGCGGCCGACGGCCCGGTGGCTCCGGCCGATCCGGTCATCAGCGCCCGCGGCCGCCACGTGGTCATCATCGGCGGCGGCGACACCGGCGCGGACTGCCTGGGCACCGCGCACCGGCAGGGCGCGGCGTCGGTGACGCAGCTGGAGATCATGCCGCGGCCGCCCGAGGCCCGCCCCGGCAGCCAGCCCTGGCCGACCTACCCGATGATCTACCGGGTCTCCGGCGCGCACGAGGAGGGCGGCGAGCGTACGTACGCCGTGTCCACGCTGGAGTTCCTCGGTGACGCCGGGGGCCGGGTGCGGGCGCTGCGGCTGGCCGACGCCCACGGCTTCGACCCGGTGCCAGGTACCGAGCGCGACCTGCCGTGCGACCTGGTGCTGCTGGCCATGGGCTTCACCGGTGCCGAACGTCCCGGCCTGCTCACCGACCTTGGCGTCGAGTTCGATCAGCGAGGCAACGTCGGCCGCGACCAGTCCTACGCGACCTCGGTCCCCGGTGTCTTCGTCGCGGGCGACATGGGCCGCGGCCAGTCGCTGATCGTCTGGGCCATCGCCGAGGGGCGCAGCGCCGCCGCGGCCGTCGACCGCTACCTGGCAGGCGGTGCCGAGGGCGCGGCGCTGCCGGCCCCGATCCTGCCCACCGCCCGCCCTTTGGTGTTAACTATCTCCCAGCACTGAACGGGTCAGTGCGGCACACGGCTTTGGCGGTCGGCACATGACATCGAGCGTCGGCGTACGCCTCAGTCCGGGAGCCCGGGCCCCCGCGGTGCGCGGCGCCTGGTGGCGGCCCCGCACCACGCCCGCCCGGCTCAGGCTGCTGCTCGCCGTCCTGGTCATCCTCAGCCTGGCCTGGGGCGTCGTCGCCGCGCTTACCGCTAACCTGCACGCCTCAGCGGCTGCCAGCGTCGTCGCGGTCAGCGAGCCGCTCAGCCTGGACGCCGAACAGATCTACCAGAGCCTGTCGGACGCCGACGCCACCGCAGCGAACGCGTTCCTGGCCGGCGGCCTCGAGCCCGCGGCGGCCCGGCAGCAGTACAACGCCGATATCACCCAGGCCGCCGTCCGCATCGAGGCGGCCAGCGCGCTTGTGGGTTCTTCCGCCGCCAGGACCCAGCTGCCCGGCCCGCGGGCGGCGCGGGCCGGTGACGCCTCGGCGATCGGCGATGACCTCGCCACCTTGTCCGCGGAGCTGCCGGTGTACACCGACGAGGCGGCGACGGCCCGCGCCGACAACCGGCTCGGCCTGCCCCTGGGCGCCGCCTACCTCAGGGAAGCCTCGGCGCTGATGCGCGGGACGCTGCTGCCCGCGGCCAGCGACATCTACACCAGGGAAAGCCGGCGGCTGACCGGGTCCGGCGCCCAGGCGACCGGGCTGCCGTTCATCGTGGTCGCCGTCCTGATCGGCCTGGGCGTGGGTTACCTGCTCTACCGCGCGTCCCGGTGGCTGGCCCGGCATACTCATCGGGTGGTCAACTACGGGTTCCTGCTCGCGGCCTTGGCGGGTGCCGTCTCGCTGGTGTGGCTGGGCGGCGCGTTCGTGGTGGGCCGGGCCGATCTGCTGCACGCCCAGCAAGCCGGGTCCGGCCCGGCGCAGGCGTTCGCCCGGGCCGATGTCGCGGTGCTGCAGGCGCACGCCGATGAGAGTCTCACCCTGGTGGATAACAGCGGCGACGACTCCTACCAGCAGGACTTTCTCGTCCAGTCCAAGCTGCTCGGACCAGGCCCTGGCACGCTGCTCGCCGCGGTCGAGCCCTCAGGCGGCGGTATCTCAGCCGACGCCCAGGCCTGGTATCAGGCTCATCGGGAGCTGCGCGCGCTTGACAACGGCGGAAACCACCCCGCGGCGGTGCAGTCGGCGCTTTCTGGCCAGGCCGCCGCGAAGTTCACGCTGCTGTCCAGCGCGCTCAGCCACGGCATCGATACCGGCCAGGCCGTCTTCGCCACCCGGGCCCGCCAGGGCCGGGACGGGTTCGCCGTCCTGCCCGCGGGCCTGGTCGTGGCGGCGCTGCTGATGGCGGCCGGCTGCGCCTGGGGTCTGAGCCGCCGCCTCGCGGAGTACCGGTGAACGCGCGGCCCGGGCCCTGGCGGCGCGTGCTGCTCGTGGTGCTGGCCACCTCCGCCCTCGTGCTTGGCGCCGCGGCCGCCGCCGCCACGCCCGGCCATCCGTCCGGACATAGCGCGGCCGGCCGGCCGGCCCCGGCCAAGGACGCCCCGGCCAAGGACGCCCCGGCCAAGGACGCCCCGGCCACCTGTAACCCGAAGGCGAGCAGCCTGCGCCCGGCCGGCCCGCCGCAGGTGACCTCCAACTCGTTCATGGCCAAGATCAGGGCCCGCGGCTACCTCATGGCGGGGGTCGACCAGAGCACCTATCACTTCGGCTTCCTCAATCCGCTCGACGGGCAGATCGAGGGTTTCGACATCGACATGATCCGGGCGGTGGCCCAGGCCATCTTCGGCAACCCGGACAAGGTCCGGTTCAAGGCGATCTCCGATGCGCAGCGGATACCCGACGTCAGCTCGGGGGTGGTGGATATCGTGGCGCACACGATGACGATCACCTGCGCCCGGCTGCAGCAGGTCGCCTTCTCCACGGTCTACTTCGACGCGGCCCAGCGGGTTCTTGTGCTGAAGAACTCGGTCGCCACTCACCTGGCCGGCCTGGCCGGCCAGAAGGTCTGCGCGACCATCGGATCCGACTCGCTGGCCGTCATCAGCGCGGCCAAGGCGACTGTCGTCGCCGTGCCGTACTGGACCGACTGCCTGGTCTTGCTGCAGCAGGGCGACGTGGCCGCGATCTCGACCGACGACTCGATCCTGACCGGGCTCGCCGCGCAGGACCCGTGGACCAAGCTGATCGGGCCGCGGCTCACCGATGAGCCCTACGGTTTGGCTATTTCCCGGCAGCACCCGGATTTTGTCCGCTTCGTAAACGCGGTCCTGGCGCAGTTGCGTACCAACGGCCGGTGGGCGGCAAGCTACGCTCACTGGATCGGGACCCCAGTTCCCGCCCCGCCGCCCGCGCAGTACGGAGGCTGAACGAACGGTGCCGGCATACCAGACGCTGACGTCAGATCAGGCCCGCGCCGCGGTCAAGGCGGCCGCCGCCGAGCGCGACGCTATCCAGGCGAACCTGGTCGAGCTGGACCGCAGCTTCGGCCACCGGCTGCTGGCCGGGGCCACGCTGACCGGGCAGACCAAGCAACGCTGGGAGGCGGCCGCGTCCGTCCTGGCCACGTTGTGGCAGGTCTACTCGGCGTACTCCGCCGTGGTCGACCAAGCCGCCGAGGCGGTGCGTCGGCATCTGGGTCCCAAAGAGCTGGTGGCGGTCACCGCGTTGCTGGCCGGCCCGTCGGTGTCCCTGGCCGCGGGTCCTGCTCCGCTGGCCGGGCGCGATCTAGCCGACACCGGCCTGGCGGAGCTGACCTTGGCCGCGGCGGTGGCCCGGATGCGGCGGGCCTTCACCGCCGTGACCGAGATGATCTCCGCCGCCGAGCAGGTGTGGAACGAGGCCGCGGGCCGGCTGGACGCGGTCGGCGCCGAGCTCGGCCGGGTGACGCCGCTGGCCGCCTCACTCGCCGATGAGACCCTGACCGGGAGCGTGGTGGCGGCGCAGGCTCAGCTGACTGCGCTGCGTGACACGCTGAACTCCGATCCGCTCGCGCTGTGGCACAGCGGCACGGTGGACACCTCGGCCGCGGACCGGCTGGGTGAGCAGCTCGCGGCCACCGTCACCCAGGTGCAGGAACTGGTCCGGCTCCGGGACGGCGCCCGGCAGCGCATCGCCGAGGTGACGAAAGCGGCCGCGGCGGCGTGCTCGGCGGCCGACGACGCGGCCGCCGCCTGGCAGCGGGTCGCGGCTAGGATCACCCCGGTCCCGCCGCCGCCACCACCAGCCGCGGCTGACCTTTCCACCCGGATAGCTGACCTGCAGACACTGCTCGCCGACGGCCGCTGGGTCCGGCTCGGCTCGGAGCTCGATCTGCTCGAGCGCGAACTGACCGCCGCCACCGCGGCAGCCCGCGATGCCGAACGGACTCTGGTGGCTCTGCTGGGCACTCGTGATGAGCTACGCGGGCTGCTTGATGCCTACCGGGCGAAGGCGGCCCGGATGGGCGCGGCGGAAGACCCGGCCCTGGCCGGACGTTACGACTACGCTCGTGAGCTGCTGTGGACCGCGCCGTGCGACCTCACAGCCGCCGCGGACGCGGTGACCGGCTACCAGCAGGCAGTCCTGGCCCTGGGGGGACAACGGCGATGACAGCGGTCACCCGCACCTGCGCCCAGCCCGGCTGCGGCGGAACGATCGAAGATGGTTACTGCAGCACCTGCGGTGTGGCCGCTTCCTCGCCCGCTTCCGCTTCCTCGCCCGTGGCCGCTTCCTCGCCCGTGGCCGCGTCCGCGTCCGCGCCCGTGGTGTCCCGGTCCGCGGTGTCCCCCAGGTCCGGCCTGTCCGCCGGCCGCTCGGGCTCGGTCAGCGCCACCAGCCGGAGCTCCCGCTCCCGGGCCCGTGGGAGCGGCAGGTCAGCGCGCGGCAGGCTCGGCGCGGGCCTGGTCGAGATACCGCCCGTTCCCTACCGCGACCCGTCGAGCGCGGTGCTCACCGACCCCCAGGTACCGGAGAACAAGCGCTTCTGCGGCGGCTGCGATCAGCCCGTCGGACGAGGCAGGGACGGACGGCCGGGCCTGGCCGAGGGTTTCTGCCGGAACTGCGGCAGCCAGTTCTCGTTCCGCCCCAAGCTGCAGGCCGGCGAGTTGGTAGCCGGTCAGTACGAGGTGCTCGGCTGCCTGGCGCACGGCGGACTCGGCTGGATCTACCTGGCCAGGGACCGCAACGTCAGTGACCGGTGGGTGGTGCTCAAGGGCCTGCTGAACGCGGGAGACGCCGACGCGATGGCCGCCGCTGTGGCCGAGCGGCAGTTCCTGGCCCAGGTCGAGCACCCCAATATCGTCCGGATTTACAACTTTGTCCAGCACGCGGACCGGCGCACCGGGGAGTCGGCCGGCTACATCGTGATGGAGTACGTGGGCGGTAAGTCGCTGAAGGAGATCCTGCTCGACGCCCGCGCCTCCGGCGGCTCGGTGCCGGTCGCGCACGCGCTGGCCTACGCCATCGAGGTGCTGCCCGCGCTCGGCTACCTGCACGACCGGGAGCTGGTGTACTGCGACTTCAAGCCGGACAACGTCATCCAGACCGAGGAGCAGCTGAAGCTCATCGACATGGGCGGCGTGCGCCGGATCGACAGCGACGAGGCGATCTACGGGACCATCGGGTACCAGGCCCCTGAGATCGAGACCGACGGGCCTTCGCCGGCCTCTGACCTGTACACGGTGGGGCGAGCCCTGGCCGTGCTGACCTTCGAGTTCAAGGGCTATCAGAGCACCTACAAACACCGCCTGCCGGACGGGGTGCCGCTACTCGGCCAGCAGGAGTCGTTCGCCCGGCTGCTGCGGCGCGCCACCCACCGTGACCCGGAGCAGCGATTCGGTTCCGCGGGCGAGATGGCCGAACAGCTCACCGGAGTGCTCCGCGAGGTGCTCTCAGTCGCTGACGGTACTCCTAGGCCCGCCTTCTCGAGACTCTTCAGTGGAGTGCTGGCTAATCCCACCAGTCCCGATACTCTCATCAGTCCTACTACGCTCACCAGCCGCGATACCCATCTCAGCCTCGCAGCGGGACCCGCTGTGGCACTCCCGTCGGGGGCGGAGGTGGTGGCGGGGTTGCCGCTGCCGCTGGTGGATAAGGACGATCCCGCGGCGGGTTACCTGGCCACGTTCGCCGGGCTCAGCTCCGCGCAACGGGTTGCGGCCCTGTCCCTGGCCGTGGCGGGCGACCCGGCCGTTCCGCGGCCGGTGACCGAGTCGGCCGAGACCCGGCTGGCGCTGGTCCAGGCCAGGATCGATACCGGCGACTACGCCGCGGCAGCTCCGCTGCTGGCTGATCTGGCCGCCGATGATCCGGCCGACTGGCGGATCGCCTGGTACCACGGGTTGCGCGGGATGGCCGCGGGTGACGCCGCCGCGGCCCGGGATGCGTTCAGCGACGTGTTCGACGCGCTGCCCGGTGAGCTCGCGCCAAAGCTCGCGCTGGCCTTCGCCGCCGAGGCCGCGGGCGACACGGCGGCGGCCGGGCACTATTTCGGCCTCGTCTGGACGGTCGACCAGTCGTATATCAGCGCCGCGTTCGGTTTGGCCAGGACCTGCCTGGCCGCCGACGATCGGGCCGGCGCCATCGCCGCGCTTGAAGCCGTCCCCAGGACCTCCAGCCACCACGCGGCGGCGCAAATCGCCGTGCTGCGAGTTCTCGTCGCCGGCGGCAGCGGCGAGGATCTCAGGCAAGCCGATGGCCGGCTCGGCCGGCTGAGCGTGGACGACGTGCGCCAGCAGCAGCTCACCGTCGAGATTCTTCAGGCTGCACTGCTCTGCTGCACCTCTGGGCAGCTTTCTGGCCCTATCCTCGGCTGCGAGCCCAACGCGCGCGCCTTGCGTTTCGGCCTAGAGCGCAGCTACCGCGCCCTGGCCCGGCTGGCCCCGGCTAAGGCCCGCCGGGTCGAGCTTGTCGACCTAGCCAACGCCATCCGACCAAGGACGCTGACATGACGGCCGCCCCGCTGCCTAGCCTCACTTGCTCCTCCTGCGGCGAGCAGGTGGCCAGCACCGACAGCTTCTGCGAATCATGCGGGATCGAGCTGGCCCCGCCCGTGGTCAGCACCAGCCCGCCCGGGTACTCGGCGCAGTGCCCGGTGTGCTCGGTCGACCCGTCGTCGCCGCCCGGGGCGATCAGCGCGGACGGCTACTGCGAGTCGTGCGGTCGCATGGTGCCGTCCGGACGCGATCACGTCGAGCTCGACCTCGGGATGATGGCCGGGGTTACCGACCGGGGGCTGCGTCATCCGCGCAACGAGGACGCGATGGCGCTCGCGGCTGCCGAGACGGCGGACGGCCCGGTCGTGGTCGCCGTGGTCTGCGACGGCGTGTCTACCTCCCCCCGGGCCGACGAGGCGTCGCTGGCTGGCAGCCAGGCCGCGGTGCGGATGCTGCTGACGTCGGTGCGGCGTGGCGATGATCCGCGGGAAGCGTCCCTCGCTGCCGTGCGCCAGGCCCACCTGGCCCTGACCAGCCTGGGTTCGTCCGCGCAGGCACCGTCGGCCACCTACATCTCGGCGACCATGAGCGGCGACGGCGTGACCTTGTGCTGGCTCGGTGACAGCCGTGCGTACTGGCTCGCGGCGGACTCCGACTCTGAGCGCCTGACCAACGACGACTCACTCGCCGAGGAACTGGTCGCCCGCGGCGAGCTCAACGAGGCTGACGCCATGGCCTCCCCTCAGGCGCACGTGATCACCCGCTGGCTCGGCGCCGACGTCGCCGAGCCGCAGGCCCATGTGGCGCGATTCGAACCGCCGGGTCCTGGCGTCGTGCTGATCTGCTCCGACGGGTTGTGGAACTACCGGCCCGACGCGGCGGGCCTGGCCAAGCTCGCGCTCCCGGTTGCGCTCACCGATCCGCTCAGCGCGGCGCTTGACCTGGTGGAGTTCGCGATCGACGCAGGCGGCACGGACAACATCACCGTGGTCCTGGCACCTTTCCCGCTACAGCGGCCCGCGCCGTTACCGAGGAGCATCCTCCCATGACTGAGTCCGGCTTCACCGTCGACGTCGACCAGAACCAGTACCTGCCCGAGGGCGGCCGCGACGTGAGCGCCGTGGTGACCGTGACGTCCGCCGCCGACGCCACCGGACTGCCGGCGGCCGGCCCTGCTGCGGGGGCCACGGAAATCATCATCGTCGACTGTTCCGGGTCGATGGAGTACCCGCACACCAAGATCGTCGCGGCGCGGGCCGCGACGGCTGCCGCCATCGACGTTGTCCGCGACGGTGTGGGGTTCGCGGTCATCGCGGGCACCAGCACGGCCTGGCCCATCTTCCCGCCCGACGGGAGCATGGCGATCGCGAACCCGGCGTCACGGGCCGCGGCCAAGCAAGCGGTCGCGGGGCTGCGGGCGAACGGTGGCACGGCGATTGGCGAGTGGCTGGGGCTAGCCCGCCAGGTCTTCGCGGCTCACCCGGCCGCGCTCCGGCACGCGATCTTGCTGACCGACGGCAAGAACCAGCATGAGACCCCGGAGCAGCTCGCGGCGACGCTCGGTCAGTGTGAGGGCGTCTTCAGCTGCGACTGCCGCGGCGTGGGTACCGACTGGGAGGTCCGCGAGCTGCGCACGATATCGACGGCGCTGCTCGGCACCGTGGACATCGTGCCCGATCCGGCTGGGCTCGCCGCCGACTTCGCCGCCATGATGGAGAACGCGATGGGTAAGCAGGTCGCCGACGTGGCCCTGCGGGTGTGGACACCGCAGCACGCGGTCGTCCGCTTCGTCAAGCAAGTAGCGCCGGCGCTCGGCGACCTGACCGGCAGGCGCGCGCCGTCAGGGCCGCAAGCCGGTGATTACCCGACCGGAGCGTGGGGCCCGGGGGAGAGCCGCGATTACCATATTGGCATCGAGGTTAACCCGGCCGACGTCGGGCAGGAGATGCTCGCGGCTCGGGTCAGCCTGGTGCGGAGTTCCCCGTCCGGGGCCGAGGTTCTCGGGCAGGGGCTCGTGCGGGCGATCTGGACCGATGACGAGGCGTTGTCCACCCGGATCAATCCGCAGGTCGCCCACTACACCGGCCAGGCCGAACTCGCCGAGGCGATACTCGAGGGCCTGGAGGCCCGCAAGCAGGGTGACGAGGAGGTCGCCACCGCCAAGCTCGGCCGGGCAGTGGCGCTGGCGCATCAGTCAGGAAATGAGGACACGGCCAAGCTGCTGGCTAAGGTGGTGGACATCGTCGATGTGGAAACCGGGACGGTCAGGCTGAAGCAAAAGGTTTCCGACGTTGACGAGATGGCCCTGGACACCAGGTCGACCAAGACGGTCCGGGTAAGGAAAGAACCCGGATAAGGGAAGAATACGAGGGGAGGTGGCGATGACGGTATGTCCCAACGGCCACGATTCGGTCAGTGATGACTTCTGTGACGTGTGCGGCATGCGCCTGGCCGAGGCTCCGGTGACCCCAATGACCCCGGCCGCCGGCCTGTCCGCCAAGGCAGGCGCGCACCGGGCTGACCAGGCGGTCAGCGGCGACGAGCCCTGCCCTAGGTGCGGCACCGTCAGGTCCGGCCAGTTCTGCGAGGCGTGCGGCTTCAACTTCGGTAACCCTCGTCTCAGCCCCAGCTTCACCCCGGCGAGCCCCAGATTCACCCCTAACCCCAGCTTCATCCCGGCTGGCCCCAGCTTCACCCCTAACCCCAGCTTCGCCCCCGATCCCGGCTTCACCCCGGCCAGCCCCCCAGCGGATCCGGGTTATCCTCCGGCCCGTCCTTCGGCTGACCCTGGTTCTTCGCTGGGTGGCCCCTCAGCGGATGCGGGTTATCCTCCGGCTCGTCCTTCGGCTGACCCTGGTTCTTCTCTGGGTGGCCCCTCGGCGGATGCGGGTTATCCTCCGGCCGGCCCTGGCTATGCCGGGGCCCGCCCTGCGGCTGACCCCGGCCGCCCCCTAGCGGACCCCGGTTCCCGCCCGGCCAGCCCTCCGGACGGCCTCGGCTACCCTCCGGCCAGGCCCAGGTTCACCCCGGCCGGCCCTAGCTACACCCCGGATGGTCTCAGCTACAGCCCTGTTAAGCCCGATGTCGCTCCCGCCCCACCCGCCCCACCCGCTCCTTCCGCCCCCCAGCCAGCCCCGCACGGGGCTTCGTCCTCGTTCCCTTACCCCCAGATCACCTGGACCGCGGTGGTGGGCGCCGATCGTGACTACTACGAGCAAGTGCAAGCGGTCAGCGGTCCAGAAGGCGCGGCCGTGGCGTTTCCTTCCTCCTGCGCCGAACGGCGGTTTGCCCTGCTAGGTAACCAGATGCGGATCGGCCGGCGGAGCGTGTCGCGTGGCCTGGCGCCCGAGATCGACCTGACCGGGCCGCCATCTGACCCGGGGATTAGCCGGCTGCACGCGGTCCTAGTCGCGGCGTCGGATGGCAGTTGGGCGGTTCTCGATCCGGGATCGGCCAACGGGACATTGGTAAACGGCACCGAGATCCCGGTCGGGAACCAGGTGACCCTGCATGACGGCGACCGCATTAACCTCGGCGCCTGGACCATCATCACCGTGCACCAGGATGGCCCGTGACCGCGTTGGCCCGTTCGTTAAGAAAATTCCGGCCCACGATGGCAGGTATCGGGCGTTGGCCTATAACAGCGGACGATCCTAGGCACTAACGTATGCACATGATCAGCACCCCGTCGTCGCGCGACCATTCAGAGGTCGATCTTGGTCCCGCGGCCGGCGTCAGCGACCGGGGCTTGCGGCACCACCGCAACGAGGACGCGATGGCCTTGGCCGCGGAGCAGTCGCCTAACGGGCCCATGGTGGTCGCCGTGGTCTGTGACGGCGTCTCCTCTTCGGCGCGGCCCGACGAGGCGTCGCTGGCCGCCGTGCAGGCCGCGCTACCTGTGCTGGTGACCGCGGTGCGAGCGGGGGAGGATCTGGCCGAGGCCTCGCGGGCCGCGGTCACGGCCGCCCGCCAGGCGATCGCGGCCCTGGCCGAACCTGCGGGTGACACTTCGGCCACCACCTTCGCCTCGGTGGTAGCCAGCGGCTATGAGGTGACGTTGTGCTGGCTGGGCGACAGCCGCGCCTACTGGCTGGCACAGTCCGCCCCGGAGTCACTCCAGCTCACCCAGGATGATTCGGTGGCCGGGGGTATGGTCGCGGCGGGCCTGGCCGACCAGGCCGCGGCGCTGGCCTCGCCGCACGCGCACGTGCTGACTCGCTGGCTCGGCGGGGACGTGGCCGACAACCCTGACCGCGCTCCGCACGTCGAGCGGTACACGCCGCCGGGGCCGGGTGCTCTGCTCGTTTGCTCGGACGGCCTGTGGAATTACCTGCCCGAGGCGGCGGATCTGGCTGCGCTCGCCCTGCCGAAGGCGCTAGATGACCCGCTCGGCGCCGCCGTGGACATGGTGAGGTTCGCGGTCGACGCGGGCGGGGCCGACAACATCACGGCCGTGCTCATTCCGTACCAAGCACCGGAAACGTCCTGATCAATCGGTACCCCGGGTGGGACTCGAACCCACACTTCACGGTTTTTGAGGCCGCGTGCTCTACCAATTGGCATACCGGGGCTTGCTTACCCTGCCGCTCCTGACGGGGGAGCCGCGCGAAAGACAATCTACCTGGTGAAGGTAGGCTCGTCTGCGTGAGCCAGAACCCGCTGCGTGTAGTTATAGCCGAAGACGAAGCTTTGATTCGCCTCGACTTGAAGGAAATGCTCGAAGAAGAAGGTTACTCGGTCGTCGCCGAGGCGGGCGACGGGGAGTCGGCCGTCGAGCACGTCACGACGCTGAGGCCGGATCTGGCCATCCTGGATGTCAAGATGCCGGTCTTGGACGGGATCTCCGCCGCCGAGCGGATCGCCGCCGACCGGATCGCCCCAGTCGTCATCTTGACCGCCTTCTCCCAGCGCGAGCTGGTGGAGCGGGCCCGCGACGCGGGCGCGATGGCCTACCTGGTCAAGCCCTTCACCAAGGCCGACCTGGTGCCTGCCATCGAGATGGCAGTCAGCCGGTTTGCCGAGATCCGCGCGCTTGACACCGAGATCGGCACGCTGCGCGAGCGGCTTGAGGTCCGTAAGCTGCTCGACCGGGCCAAGGGCCTGCTCCAGTCCGAGCACGGGCTGAGCGAGCCTGAGGCATTCCGCTGGATCCAGAAGACGTCGATGGACCGCCGGCTGACCATGCGGAAGGTCGCCGAAGCGGTGATCGAGGGCAGCATGCGCCTAGCCGCCGAGTCGCCGCAACCCTAAGTCAGCGTCCGTCGCCGCACAGATCACGCCCACCGAGGCGGCCTCACCTGTCCCGTGAGCGTTGCTGGAATGCACCGTATCCACCCTGGAACCCGAAACTGCGACATCAGGAGAGTCGCAGGGGTACCAGCCGTCCCTTCCGTCGCAAATCCCGCACTTTGTTCGTGCTCGACCCCCGTTTTTGTGGAGGATTCGGGCTCAATGGTGGATTTTGAGGTCTATGGTGCACCAAATACTCCACTAAGCCCGGATCCACCACGATAATGCGACGGCGGCGCGGGCGAGCGGATGCCGGGGCGAGCGGATGCCGGGGCGAGCGGATGCCGGGGCGAGCGGATGCCGGGGCGAGCGGATGCCGGGGAAGCACCGGGACGAGCGGGGTGCATGGATGCCGGGGAAGCACAGGAGCGCTCATGCGCGTCGGGGCCCGGCACCGCTGCCCGCATCATCAAGAAGCTCACCAAAAGCAGGAACCCGGGGGGCCGTTGGTGCCGTGTCCGGCCTTCCCCGGCCGACACGTTGTCTACTTGGACCCCCCGGGCCCGCCCTCACCACGTTAGCGACCCGCCGCCTCGTGGTGCAAAGCGTGGTGCAAAGCGCGGTGCAAAGCGAGCCGTCAGGCCACAGGGTCCCCGTCCCTGATCAGGCAGGTCAGCCGCGAGGTGCACACCCGGCGGCCGTCGGCGTCGGCGATCACGATGTCGTAGCTGGCCAGCGTCCGGCCCCCGTGCGCCAGCGTGGCGACCGCGGTGACCTCCCTGTCCTTGGCTCCGCGGTGGTGCGTCGCGCTGATCTCGATGCCGACCACGGTGCGGCCCGGGCCCGCGTACAGGGCCGCGGCCAGCGACCCGGCTGTCTCGGCCAGCACGCACGAAGCGCCGCCGTGGAGCAGGCCGAACGGCTGGGTGTTACCGGCCACCGGCATCCTCGCCACGACCTCGGTCCCGGACGCCGACACGATCTTGATGCCCATACTCCCGGCCAGCGTGCCATCGGCGACCGTCAACGCCATCATCGATTCCAGGACTTCGGCGTCCATCCGTACCTCCGCATCATGTGGCTCACGACAAGGTTCCCACGCACCGGTCCGGACCAGCACGAAGGCCCGGTTCCGCATACCGTCCGCTCCTGACCGCCCCAGATTCCGTCATAATTTTGTGCGATAAGGCGTGACTTTGTCCTTGTTAGCGCTCACAATCTCCTTGGAAGCTGTTACTGAAAGGAGCGCAGCATGCGCAGAATCGGAAGACAGCGACGTCTTCGCGGGCCAGCCGCCCTGGGGCTGGCGGCCATGGTAGCGATAGCCGTCGGCGGATCCCTGGCGGTCACGCAGGCCTCGGCGGCGACAAGCACCCCTGCGGCCCGGGCCGGGGGCAGTGGTGGCTTGTCGGTCAGCAAGCAGTACTTCGGCTCCACCATCGAGCCGTACACCGGCAAGGAGACCGCGGTGTACCGCTACACGCTCCGCAACGCCAAGGGCATGAGCGTCCAGGTTCTCACCTTCGGCGGCATCATCCAGGACATCAACGTCCCGGACAAGCACGGGCACGTGGCCGACGTCACGCTCGGCTTCAAGACCCTGCAGGACTACGTGACCGAAGACAGCCCGCCGGTGACGGCTAACGGCGGCCCCTACTTCGGCGAGACCATCGGGCGGTACGGCAACCGGATCGCCAAGGGCACCTTCACCCTGGACCAGCCGGGCGTCGGGCCGGTCAAGTACACGCTGCCCATTAACAACGGGGTGAACAGCCTGCACGGCGGCCTCGTCGGTTTCGGCGACCACGTCTGGGCCAGCCAGCCGGTCTCCGGCCACGGATCGGTCGGCGTGCAGCTCACGCTGGTCAGCCCCAACGGTGACTCCAGCGGAGCGGCGGGATCGCCCGGCTGCCCGAACGGCTGCACCGGCTACCCGGCCACGATCAAGGTGATCGTGACCTTCACCCTGAACAACGCCGACCAGCTCGCCATCCACTACCGGACCACCGATCAGTCCAAGAACCTCAACACGGTCATCAACCTGACCAACCACAGCTACTTCAACCTGGCCGGCGAGGCCTCACCCGCGGGCTCGGCCTACGGCCAGCGGCTGCAGATCAACGCGGACAAGTACTCGCCGACCGACACCACCCAGATCCCGCTCGGTTACCAGGCCTCGGTGTTCGGCACGCCGTTCGACTTCACCAGGCCGACCACCATCGGCTCGCGGATCGACGACTACGGCGCCAACTTCAACTCGCCCGGGTACAACCAGCTGCTCATCGCCCAGGGCTACGACCATAACTGGGTGCTGAACCCGGGCCACGGCGGCCCGGCCGGGCTCAACCTCGCCGCCCACGCCTGGGACCCGGCCAGCGGCCGTGAGCTCACCGTGTGGACGGACCAGCCCGGTGTCCAGGTGTACACGAGCAACTTCCTCAACGGAACGCTGGTGGGCATCAGCGGCCACGCCTACCGTCAGGGCGCGGGCTACACGTTCGAGACCCAGCATTTCCCGAACTCGCCCAACCAGCCCAACTTCCCCTCAACCGAGCTGAAGGCGGGCCAGACAACCAACTCCACGACCATCTTCGCGTTCAACTCATAATCACCCCGCTCCCGTCCGCCATCCGCGACATGCGGGTGGCGGACGGGGAGCACCGCGGCCCGTTCGGACCATAGGATCGATGGGTGGCGACACAAGGACCAGAATCCAGGGACCGGCTCCTGCTGCTTGACGGGCACTCGCTGGCGTACCGGGCGTTCTTCGCCCTGCCGATCGAGAACTTCTCCACCACCACGGGACAGCCCACCAACGCGGTCTACGGGTTCACCGCGATGCTGATCAACGTGCTGCGGGACGAGAAGCCGACGCACGTCGCGGTGGCCTTCGACCGCGGCGAGCCGACCTTCAGGCACGAGCAGTACGTCGAGTACAAGGCCAACAGGCGGGAAACCCCCGATGACTTCCGCAGCCAGCTCAGCCTGATCTTCGAGGTGCTCGACGCGCTCGGCATCAGGCGGTTGTCGGCGCCCGGCTACGAAGCCGACGACGTCATCGCCACGCTGGCCACGCAGGCCTCGGCGCAAGGCATGGACGTCCTGATCGTCAGCGGCGACCGCGACGTGCTCCAGCTGGTCTCGGACCGGGTGACAGTCCTGATGACCCGCCGCGGCATTACCGACATGACCCGGTTCACCCCGGCCGCGGTGACCGAGAAGTACGGCCTCTCGCCCGCGCAGTACCCGGATTTCGCCGCGGTCCGCGGCGACCCGAGCGACAACCTGCCCGGCATCCCCGGGGTGGGGGAGAAGACCGCGACGAAGTGGATCGCCGAGTTCGGCTCGCTGGCCGCCCTGGTTGACCGGGTGGACGAGGTTATGGGCAAGGCCGGCGACGCGCTGCGCGAGCATCTCGGCAGCGTGATGCGCAACCGCCAGCTCACCGCGCTGCTCACAGACATGCCCGCCGAGACGGTCGGTGCCGTCCCCGGTGACCTGCTGCCGGTGGCCTGGGACCGGGAGAAGATCCACCAGCTCTTCGACACGCTCCAGTTCCGGGTGCTCCGCGAGCGCCTCTACCAGACGCTGCCGCACGGCCTGATCGGCGCCACCGGCTCCGACCCCGGGAACCCGGGCCTGGCCACCGTGGGCGCTCCGGGTTCCCCGCGCCAGGGAAAAGCGGCTTTCGAGGTGGTGACCGACCTGCTCGGACCGGATCAGGTGGGCGCCTGGCTGGCCGCCCATAATTCGGCCGAACGGTCCGGGGTGGCACTAGCGGGCACCTGGGGGCGCGGCACGGGGAACGTGACCGGGCTGGCGATCGCCGCGGCCGACGGGCACGGCGCCCACGTCGACCCGACCGCCCTGACCGAAGCGGACGAGCAGGCGCTGGCGGCCTGGCTGGCCGACGCGGGCCAGCCGAAGGTGCTGCACGACGCCAAGGGCCCGATACACGCGCTGGCGGCCCGCGGCCTGCCGCTGGCCGGGCTGGCCAGCGACACGGCGCTGGCGGCCTACCTGGCGCTGCCGGGCCAGCGCACCTTCGACCTGGCCGACCTGGCCCTGCGATACCTGGCCAAGGAACTGCGTGAGCAGACGCCGGACGGCCAGCTGACGCTGGACGGCTCGGGCGAGCGGGACGCCGCGGCGGCCCTGGTGCTGCGCGCGCAAGCCACGCTCGAGCTGGCCGCGGCCCTGGAGGAGGACCTGGACCGGCGCGAGTCGGTCGCGCTGCTGCACGAGCTCGAGCTGCCGCTTGTGTCCGTGCTGGCCCGGATGGAGCAGATCGGGATCGGCGCCGACGTGGACCACTTCGCGGCCATGTCATCGATGCTGCACGGCGAGGCGAAGGCCGCCGAGCAGGCCGCCTACGCGGTCGCCGGGCACGAGTTCAACCTGGGCTCACCCAAGCAGCTGCAGGAGCTGCTGTTCACCGAGCTCAGCCTGCCCAAGACCAAGCGGATCAAGACCGGCTACACCACCGACTCCGAGGCGCTGACCCACCTGCTCGCCCAGACCGGCCATCCGGTGCTCGAGCACCTGCTGCGGCACCGCGACGTGGCCAAGCTCATGTCGATCGTGGACTCGCTGATCCCGATGTCCGGCGAGGACGGCCGGATCCACACCACGTTCAACCAGACCGTCGCGGCCACCGGCCGGCTGTCCTCGACTGACCCGAACCTGCAGAACATCCCCATCCGCAGTGACCTGGGCCGCCGCATCCGCGAAGGCTTCGTGGTCGGCCCGGGATACGAAACCTTGCTGAGCGCGGACTACAGCCAGATCGAGCTGCGGATCATGGCGCACCTGTCCGAGGACGCGGCGCTGATCGCGGCGTTCGAGTCCGGTCACGACTTCCACGCCGCGACCGCGTCCCGGGTGTTCAGCGTGCCGCCCGAGCAGGTCACCCCGGAGCTGCGGGCCAAGATCAAGGCGATGAACTACGGCCTGGCCTACGGCCTGTCCGCCTACGGGCTCGCCCAGCAGCTGCGCATCACCCCGGACGAGGCCCGGGGCCTGATGGATGACTATTTCAAGGAGTTCGGCGGTGTCCGCGACTACTTGCATGAAGTGGTCGCGCGCGCCCGGACGGACGGTTACACCGCCACCATGATGGGCCGCCGCCGCTACCTGCCCGACCTGACCTCGGACAACCGCCAGCGCCGCGAGATGGCCGAACGGATGGCTCTCAACGCCCCGATCCAGGGCTCAGCCGCGGACGTGATCAAGGTGGCCATGCTCGCCGTGGACAGCGCCCTGGCCGCCGCCGCCCTGCGCTCCCGGATGCTGCTCCAAGTCCACGACGAGCTCATCATCGAAGTGGCCCCCGGCGAGTTGGCCCAGGTCCGCGACCTGGTCTGCGCCGCCATGGCAGGCGCCGCCTCCCTGCGCGTCCCCCTGGACGTCTCGGTAGGCACCGGCCGCAGCTGGGCCGAAGCGGCGCACTGAGTTGCCCCGGGGGCTCTGCCCCCCTGTCCCCCCGATACGGGGGGAACCTTCCCCCCGTGCCCCCCGGCCGGGGGCTGCCGCCCCCGGGTGGGGTTGTCACCGGGCTGAGGTTAAACCGGGTGGTGCCGGCTCCGGACGACCCCGGCTCCGGACGACCCCGGCAGGCACCGGCTCCCGTCGGCATCGCCTGATGTTAGTTGCTTTAACTTGAGACATTCGTTCTCTTGTTTGGTTCGCGTTTATGGCGGTAAGTTGGCCGCGTGACCGCATCCCAGCCGCCGACCATTGCCGAGGAGCTGCGCGGTGCCGGCCTGCGGGTGACGGCCGCCCGCGTCGCATTGCTCGAGATCGTCCGGGACGGTGACCATCTCGGCGTGGATGCGATCGCCTCCGGAGTGCGCGGCCGCATCGGCCATGTCTCTGTTCAGGCCGTGTATGAGGCCCTCAACGCGCTCACCGCCGCGGGACTCGTGCGCCGCATCGAGCCGACCGGCAGCCCGGCCCGGTTCGAGGGACGCGTCGGAGACAACCACCACCATGTCGTATGCCGGTCGTGCGGTGTCGTCGCTGACGTCGACTGCGCGGTCGGCGAGGCGCCCTGCCTGACCGCATCCAACGACCGCGGCTTCTCGATCGACGAGGCCGAAGTCATTTACTGGGGCTTGTGTCCCGACTGTTCCACCGCCAGCAGCTCCTGAGCACCGAGATCTGCCTAGACCGGAAGGATTCCCATGTCTGAAAACCATGATCCAGTAGTCGTCGAAGACGCGACCCCGGAGGCCGGGGGATGCCCGGTCGTGCACGGTCTTACCCACCCCACCCAGGGTGACGCCAACCAGGACTGGTGGCCGGGCCGGCTCAACTTGAAGATCCTCGCTAAGAACCCGGCCGTGGCCAACCCGCTGGGTGCGGAGTTCAACTACGCGGAGGCGTTCAAGACCCTCGACCTCGCGGCCGTGAAACAGGACATCGCTGAGGTGCTGACGACCTCCCAGGACTGGTGGCCGGCCGACTTCGGCCACTACGGCCCGCTGATGATCCGGATGGCGTGGCACAGTGCGGGCACCTACCGCATCAGCGACGGCCGTGGCGGCGCCGGCGCTGGCCAGCAGCGCTTCGCACCGCTCAACAGCTGGCCGGACAACGTCAGCCTGGACAAGGCCCGTCGGCTGCTGTGGCCGGTGAAGAAGAACTACGGCCAGAAGCTCTCCTGGGCCGACCTGATTATCCTCACCGGCAACGTGGCGCTGGAGTCGATGGGCTTGGCGACCTTCGGCTTCGGCGGCGGCCGCCCGGACGTCTGGGAGCCGGACGAGGACGTCTACTGGGGTCCGGAGACCACCTGGCTCGGCGACGAGCGCTACACCGGCGACCGGGAGCTCGAGGAGCCGCTCGGCGCGGTGCAGATGGGCCTCATCTACGTCAACCCGCAGGGCCCGAACGGAAACCCGGACCCGCTCGCCGCGGCCCGCGACATCCGCGAGACGTTCCGCCGGATGGCGATGAACGACGAGGAGACGGTCGCCCTGATCGCGGGCGGTCACACCTTCGGCAAGACCCACGGTGCGGGCCCGGAGGACAACGTCGGCCCCGATCCCGAGGCGGCCCCGCTCGAGCAGCAGGGCTTCGGCTGGAAGAGCTCCTACGGCACAGGCAAGGGCCGCGACGCGATCACCAGCGGTCTGGAGGTCACCTGGACCGCCACGCCGATCACGTGGGACAACAGCTTCTTCGAGACCCTCTTCGGCTATGAGTGGGAGCTGACCGCCAGCCCGGCCGGCGCGCACCAGTGGCAGCCGAAGGACGGGGCCGGGGCGGGGACCGTGCCCGACCCACAGGACCCGTCGCTGCGGCGCCCGCCGACGATGCTGACCACCGACCTGTCGCTGCGGTTCGACCCGGTCTACGAGCCGATCTCGCGGCGGTTCCTGGCGAACCCCGGCGAGTTCGCGGACGCCTTTGCCCGCGCGTGGTTCAAGCTGACCCACCGCGACATGGGCCCGATCGTGCGCTACCTCGGCCCTGAGGTCCCGTCCGAGACGCTGATCTGGCAGGACCCCGTTCCGGCGGTCGATCACGAGCTCGTCGACGCGGCGGACATCGCTGACCTGAAGAGCCAGGTTCTCGCCTCGGGCCTGTCGGTATCCCAGCTGGTCTCCACCGCGTGGGCGGCCGCCTCGTCGTTCCGCGGCAGCGACAAGCGCGGCGGCGCGAACGGCGCACGCATCCGGCTCGAGCCGCAGAACGGCTGGGAGGTCAACCACCCCGACGAGCTGGCGACGGTACTGCGCACCCTGGAGGGGATCAAGGAGTCCTTCAACGCCGGCGCCAAGAAGGTCTCGCTGGCCGACCTGATCGTGCTGGCCGGCGGCGCCGCCGTCGAGCAGGCCGCCAGGAACGCCGGCGCCGGCGTCGAGGTGCCCTTTACGCCGGGGCGCACCGACGCGTCGCAGGAGCAGACCGATGTGGAGTCGTTCGTCAACCTCGAGCCGAAGGCGGACGGGTTCCGGAACTACATCGGGAAGGGCAACCGGCTGCCGGCCGAGTACCTGCTGCTCGACAAGGCGAACCTGCTCACCCTGAGCGCTCCCGAGATGACGGTGCTCGTCGGTGGCCTGCGCGTCTTGGGCGCGACTCATGACGGGTCCAAGCTCGGCGTCCTCACCACCACCCCCGGGTCGCTGACCAGCGACTTCTTCGTCAACCTGCTGGACATGGGGACGACGTGGCAGCCGACGTCGAAGGACGCGAACACGTTCGAGGGGCGCGACGCCGTCACCGGCGAGGTCAAGTGGACCGGCAGCCGGGCCGACCTGGTCTTCGGGTCGAACTCCGAGCTGCGTGCCCTCGCCGAGGTCTACGCCAGCGATGACGCGAAGGAGAAGTTCGTGCGCGATTTCGTCGCGGCCTGGGTCAAGGTGATGAACCTCGACCGGTTCGACCTCGCCTGATCATGACGTCCAGGCCGGCCCGCGCGGGCCGGCCTGGACCGGTCACCGACGAAGAAAACAACCACCGCTGACCGACCTCTCGTTGGTCTGGCCGTACGGCGGGCCGGTCACTGTGGCCGTATTGTGGCCGGGCTCAATTGACCCCCCGCGCATACTCTCATATCCTGAACGCTGCGCCGTGTCCTCGTGCGTTCCGTCATGGCCGCCTGGCCTAGCAGGTCAGGTGACCCGGCTGGCGGCCCGCCGGGCGTGCCGTAGCTGGCCCCCGGGCTGGTTCCGGCAAGTCCTGTGAATCCTGGTCACCATGCACGGTTACCGGCGTGCCCATTCATACACTTCCTTGTCCGCATCCGGAGCCAACCCACACATGACGAGCAGCACGCAAGCCCACTCGACCCCCCAGGTAGCGATCAACGACATCGGGTCCGAGGAGGCATTCCTCGCCGCTATCGACGAGACCATCAAGTATTTCAACGACGGTGACATCGTCGAAGGAACAGTCGTAAAGGTCGACCGAGACGAGGTCTTGCTCGATATCGGCTACAAGACAGAAGGCGTGATTCCGTCTCGCGAACTGTCCATCAAGCACGACGTCGACCCGCACGATGTCGTCCACACGGGCGAGCACATCGAGGCCCTGGTCCTGCAGAAGGAGGACAAGGAAGGGCGCCTGATCCTGTCCAAGAAGCGGGCTCAGTACGAGCGCGCCTGGGGCACGATCGAGAAGATCAAGGACGAGGACGGCGTGGTCACCGGCACGGTGATCGAGGTCGTCAAGGGCGGCCTTATCCTCGACATCGGCTTGCGCGGCTTCCTGCCCGCCTCGCTGGTGGAGATGCGCCGGGTCCGCGATCTGCAGCCGTACGTGGGCAAGGAAATCGAAGCCAAGATCATCGAGCTGGACAAGAACCGCAACAACGTGGTGCTGTCCCGCCGGGCCTGGCTCGAGCAGACCCAGTCCGAGGTCCGTCACACCTTCCTCAACACCTTGTCCAAGGGCCAGATCCGCAAGGGCGTCGTGTCCTCGATCGTCAACTTCGGCGCGTTCGTCGACCTTGGCGGCGTGGACGGCCTGGTGCACGTGTCCGAGCTGTCCTGGAAGCACATCGACCACCCGGGTGAGGTGGTCGAGGTGGGCCAGGAGGTCACCGTCGAGGTGCTGGACGTGGACATGGACCGCGAGCGCGTCTCGCTGTCGCTGAAGTCCACCCAGGAAGACCCGTGGCAGCAGTTCGCGCGGACCCATCAGATCGGGCAGGTCGTGCCCGGCCGGGTGACCAAGCTCGTCCCGTTCGGCGCGTTCGTCCGGGTCGAGGAGGGCATCGAGGGCCTGGTGCACATCTCCGAGTTGGCCGACCGGCACGTGGAGATTCCCGAGCAGGTCGTCCAGGTAGGCGACGAGATCTTCGTCAAGATCATCGACATTGACCTGGACCGCCGCCGGATCAGCTTGTCGCTCAAGCAGGCCAACGAGGGCACCGTCGGCGAGGCCGTCGGCGACGACTTCGACCCGACCCTGTACGGCATGCCGGCCTCCTACGACGAGCAGGGCAACTACGAGTATCCCGAGGGCTTCGACTCGGAGACCGGCGAGTGGCTGCCGGGCTACGACAAGCAGCGCGAGGAATGGGAGCACCAGTACGCCGAGGCGCGCGCAAGGTTCGAGGCGCACCGCAAGCAGATCGAGGAGTCCCGCAAGGCCGCGGACGAGGAACTGCCCGCGGTCGAAGCCGGCGAGTCCGACGGTGCGGCGGCTGCGGGCGGCAGCGGCGCCCCGCGGGCGGCTCGCGGTGCTCGTACCGGCGCCGGCCGGCCGGGTGGCGGCGCGGCCAGCCCAGGCGCGGTGACCTCGAGCTCGACTCCGGGGACGGCGGCCACCGGCACGCTGGCCTCGGACGAGGCCCTGGCCGCCCTCCGGGAGAAGCTTTCCGGCGGGCAGTCCTAGCCATACGTGAGATGCCGCGTCCGGCGTCGCTCCGGCGGCGCGGGCGCGGCATTCGCGTTTGCACAGGGGGGTTGACGTGCTGCGGGTCGGGCTCACCGGAGGCATCGGGTCAGGCAAGAGTGAGGTGTCCAGGCGGCTGGCCGCGCACGGCGCCGTGCTCATCGACGCCGATGTGGCCGCCCGCCAGGTGGTTGTTCCCGGTTCGCGCGGCCTGGCGCGGATCGCGGTCGCGTTCGGTGACGACGTGCTGCACCCCGACGGGTCGCTGGACCGCGATCGGCTCGGTGCGATCGTCTTCGCTGACCCCGGGCTGCGCGAGCAGCTGAACGCGATCGTCCACCCGCTGGTCCGCGAGTGGATGCTCGCGGCCGAACGTACCGCGGTGCAAGCGGCGGACCCGCCCGGCCCGGTCATCGTGCACGACGTGCCGTTGCTCGCCGAGAGCAGGGGCAAGGGTGGCTTCGACCTGGTCGTCGTGGTGGACGTGCCGACCGAGGTGCAGGTCGAGCGGCTGGTCAGGCTGCGCGGCATGACGCCGGAGCAGGCCCGGGCCCGGATAGCGGCCCAGGCCAGCCGGGAGCAGCGCCTGGCCGTGGCCGACGTCGTGATCGACAACTCGGGTTCGCTGGACGACCTGGACCGCCGGGTCGGGGAGATCTGGGCCGACCTGCAGCACCGCTCCGGCTCCGCCCCGTCCTAGGCTGGGCCGGCACCTCTGCATCTTGTCGCGCCAGCGGGGAGCGCGGGAGCCGGGGAGCCTAACCGGTCCCGGAATGTCAGACCTCCGGCCTACAGTTGAAGCCTAGGAGTTCTGGGAGGTTGGATTCGTGCGTCCGGTTACCGATTTGCAGCGTAAGGTCGCGCCGTTCCAGGTCGTCACCGACATGGTTCCGGCGGGCGATCAGCCGAGGGCGATTGCCGATATCGAGAAGCGCGTCCGGGCGGGGGATACCAACACCGTGCTGCTCGGCGCGACCGGGACCGGCAAGACCGCCTCGGTGGCCTGGATCGCGGAGCGGTTGCAGCGGCCGGTGCTCGTGATGCTGCCGAATAAGACGCTCGCCGCCCAGTTCGCCAACGAGCTGCGCGAGATGCTTCCGCATAACGCGGTGGAGTACTTCGTCTCCTACTACGACTACTACCAGCCGGAAGCCTACGTTCCGCAGACCGACACCTACATCGAGAAAGACTCCTCGGTCAACTCAGAGGTGGAGCGGCTCAGGCACTCGGCCACGAATTCCCTGCTCACCAGGCGGGACACCATCGTCGTTTCCTCCGTGTCCTGCATATACGGACTGGGCACGCCGCAGGAATACGTGGACCGGATGCTCAAGGTCAAGCTCGGCGACACTTTCGAGCGGGACCAGCTGCTCCGCAAGCTGGTCGGCATGCAGTACGCGCGGAACGATCTGGCTTTCACCCGCGGCACCTTCCGGGTCCGCGGCGACACGATCGAGATCATCCCGATGTATGAGGAGCTCGCCGTCAGGATTGAGATGTTCGGCGACGAGATCGAGCGGCTGATGACCTTGCACCCGCTCACCGGCGAGGTGATCAGTGAGGACCGTGAGCTTTACGTCTTCCCCGCCTCACACTACGTGGCCGGCCCGGAGCGGATGGAGCGCGCCATCAACGGCATCGAGACCGAGCTGGCCACCCGGCTCGGCGAACTCGACCGCGGCGGCAAGCTGCTCGAGGCCCAGCGGCTGCGGATGCGCACCACCTACGACATCGAGATGATGCGGCAGGTCGGCAGCTGCTCGGGGATCGAGAACTACTCACGGCACATCGACGGCCGCGAGGCGGGCAGCCCGCCGAACACGCTGCTGGACTACTTCCCCGAGGACTTCCTGCTGGTCATCGACGAGTCACACGTCACCGTCCCGCAAATCGGGGCCATGTACGAGGGAGACGTGTCCCGCAAGCGGGTCCTGGTCGAGCACGGCTTCCGGCTGCCGAGCGCGATCGATAACCGGCCGCTGACTTGGGAGGAGTTCCTCGACCGGATCGGGCAGACCATCTACCTCTCGGCGACTCCCGGGCCGTACGAATTGCAGCGCGTCGGCGGCGATGTGGTTGAGCAGGTGATCCGGCCGACCGGCCTCATCGACCCCGAAGTGATCATCAAGCCGACCAAGGGCCAGATCGACGACCTGTTGCACGAGATCAGGCTGCGGGCCGAGCGTGACGAGCGGGTGCTGGTCACCACGCTCACCAAGCGGATGTCCGAGGACCTGACCGACTATCTGCTCGAGAACGGCGTCCGGGCCAGGTACCTGCACAGCGAGGTGGACACGCTGCGCCGGATCGAGCTGCTGCGCGAGCTGAGGGCGGGCGAGTACGACGTGCTCGTCGGCATCAACCTGCTTCGTGAGGGCCTGGACCTGCCAGAAGTCTCCCTCGTGGCGATCCTGGACGCGGACAAGGAAGGCTTCCTGCGGTCCGGCACGTCGTTGATCCAGACCATCGGCCGGGCGGCGCGGAATGTGTCCGGCCAGGTCCACATGTACGCGGACACGATCACGCCGTCCATGCGCCGGGCGATCGACGAGACCAACCGGCGGCGGGAAAAGCAGGTCGCCTACAACACTGAGCACGGCATCAACCCGCAGCCGCTGCGCAAGCGGATCGCCGACATCCTGGACCAGATCGTCCGCGAGGACGTCGACACCGAGGAGCTGATCGGCGGCGGCGGCAGGCAGCAGTCTCGCGGCAAGGCCCCGGTGCCCGGCCTGTCCTCCCGCGCCCGGGCCGCCCAAGCCGCCGTCGGCCGTGGCGCGGATGCGGCTGGCGGCGGCAGCGTGGCCCGCGAGGAGCTTGTCGGCCTGATCACCGAGCTGACCGAGCAGATGCACACCGCCGCCGCCGAGCTCCACTTCGAAGTCGCCGCCCGCCTCCGGGACGAAATCCGTGAGCTCAAGCAAGAGCTCCGCGGCATGCACGCCGCTGGCGTCTGACCTCCGGTCAGTCCCGGCCAGGCCGGCGCTCAGGCGGCGCGCCGGCGGACCAGCCAGACGGTCGCGGCGATCAGCCGCACGGACAGAACGAGCAGCCAGCCGCCCTCGCGGAGCTGCATCGGCCAGAACCGGCTGACCCGGATGCAGCGCCACCATTGCGTGATGTCATGCTGGCGAACTCCTGCGCTACAGCCCTGCTGAAAGGCCGGGGTCTGTCTTTACCGTGGTCAGGGTTCGGCCGCAGTCCTCCTAACTCAGCCCCGGTGCAGCACCAGCCCGTCGCGCCGCGCCCGCACCCGCCGTGCCGCCCCCATCGGCCCGCTGGTCCAGGGGTGCGGCTGCCACGGGCGGGAGCCGGGTATCAGGCGGCCAGGCCGGCCTGTCGCGGCAGCAACTGAGCCACGGCGATGGCGGCCCTGCCGGATGAGGCGCTCCCTGGCGTCCATGTGGCGCTCCCTGGCGTCCATGTGGCGCTCCCTGGCGTCTATGTGGCGCTCCCCCTGGCGTCCCGGTGGCCGCTGTGGTCCCGGCTCCCCCGCCCGCCGCTCGTTCCGGGCATCCTGGCCGGGTTTTGCGTGGTGGATCCGGGCTTGGTGGTGGATCCGGTGCACGGGGATGCACCAAATACTCCATGGAGCCCGGATCCACCACAATCTTTTTCCCGGCCGCCGCACCACGGGCCCGGCAGGTGCTGTCCCGTCACACGGGAACCGCGCGGGTCCGCGCGGGGCAGCCCCGGGCGGGCTGCCCCGGGCGGGGCCGCCCCGGGGGCAGGGGTGCCGTCGCGCTGCCCCTTGCCGTCCCCGCTCCCGCGGCATCAGCACCCCCACGAGGGAAGGGCAGCTCCTTGCGGCACAGCCGTACCCACTGGGCCATAGGGCGCACCCGCGGGCTATCGGGCGCACCCACGGGCCACAGGGCCGGCCGCGACCGCCCCGGTGGTCTGCAGGGTCAAGTGAAACGCAGCGAAATCTGCGGACATGGACCTCGGCCATTCAATTTTCTGTAGCGTTTCCTTCACCCACGGTGCACCGTTCATCAGGGAACAGCGCCGCAGTTCCTAATGAATGCGAGCATGAATTGCGTTGCGGCGTCTCGCCAGTCTCGGTCCTTGGTTAGCGCGTTGCTGAACGCCATCGCCCTGCACCGACCGCCCGGCGCATATTCACTTCATCGTGACTGCCCCGTGTACCGCGCTCACCAAGCATATTTTCGTGGACGCCAGCCCGTAGGCGGAGCGCGGGGCGGAGCGGGGCGGAGCCGGGTGGTAGGGGGGTCGCGGGACCTTGTCCCCCAGAAGGGTCCCGCGACCCCCTTAGGCCCGCGCACCCAGCGGGAGCTGATGGGCAGCGGCCGGTGAAAACCTGCCATAAAGAGATAAATAACTTATCGCGCCGCGGATTTACTGCGGCATTTGATCACAGGTCGATAACTAGGCGCGAACGCTGTTAATTTTAAATTTAATGTGCTGCTGAGCCCACTGGTAAACCTCTTTAATCATCATTTACCGGCAGGGTATAGTCCGTGGCGGGGGAGGGTGGAAGGACAGCGTGATACGACGGCCGGGTGCGGCTGGCGGTGGCGAGGCGACGGAGGTGAAGCGAGTGCCCTGGGTGAGTCCTGACGTGGTCGATGATCTCAGCGAGGCGGTGGGCAGGCGCTGGCGTGATCTTGACCCGATGCTGCCCGCGCCCCGTGACTTGCCGGACGGATGCATGGCGCCGTTCGTGGTCGCCGGACCGAACGGCCGTCCGGCTGGGGTCGGCGTCTGCCGTCACCGGCAGATCCCTGACGATGCCCTGGAGCAGGTCTGGGGCACGGCGACCAGGCTGGAGCTGGCGCCAAGGCTGCCTGAGCCGGACACCTCCGCCGCTCTCGATGCGCTGCTCGGGCAGTGGCGCGATCACCTGGCCGCCCAGCCCGAGGCGATCGGAGCGGACTCGGCGGCGATGATCAACTGGCCGTCCCGTGACGTGAGCGGTATCAATGCTCTGCTCAAGCACGGGATGCAGCCCATCACCGTGATCGCGGTACGCCCCGCGGGACGTCCGGCCTCCGATAGCGCAATCCCCCCGGGCCTGATCATCCGCGAGGCGCGGCCTGACGATCTCGATGCCGTGACCGAGCTGGAGATGGGCGTGATCCGGTTCGACGCTCAATTCGGCACGGCCATCATGCGCCCGGCCACCGAGGCGCTGGTCCGAAAGGACACGGGTAAGGCGCTGACCGAGCGGCCAGACTGGGTCTGGGTGGCCGAGCGCGGTTCCAGGGTCGTCGGGCTGGTCAATGTCCAGCCGCCGCAGGAGTCGGCCTGGATCGCGTTCATGACCCGGCCGGCCCCGGCGGCCTATCTGCAGACGATGTTCGTCAGACCGGATGAACGGAGCGGCGGGCTGGGCGCGGCGCTGGTCAAGCGCGCTCACGATGAGCTCGACGCCCGCGGCATCGGCGCCACGCTGCTGCACTACGCCCAGCTGAACCCGCTGTCCGCGCCGTTCTGGAACCGGATGGGATACCGGCCGCTGTGGACCGGCTGGGAGGCACGGCCGGCTTCGGCCCTGCGGTGAGGGCGGACCGGCCGGAGGCCGTAGTGAGGGAAAATGATAGTTCACGTTCTCGCCGGAATGCTGAGGGTCTCCTGTTGGTTGCCTCATAAAAGGGTCCGGCGATGTTATGGCTACTCGTCAGCGGAAACGTCCCGATGCGGGCGCGGGAAGTCGGCTAGCAAAGATGCCGGGGGAGGTGTGGAGTGCTGGTCAGCCTGATCGCGGCTATTGTCGCGGCATTGCTTTATGGCATCGCTGCGGTGATGCAAGCGATTGCGGTCCGCGCGGCCAGCCATAAGGCGGTCGACGGCCCTGGTGGCGTCGATCCCGGCCTCATGGTGCGAATGCTGCACCAGTGGCGTTTCGTGGTGAGCATCTGTCTGGACGCACTCGGTTTCGTCGCCCAGCTCGTCGCGCTGCATCGGCTGCCGCTGTTCGCGGTCCAGGCCTTCGTGGCCGCGAACCTCGCGGTCACAGCGGTGGTGGCCTCATGGGTGATCAAGGTGACCCTGTCCTGGCGGGAGTGGGCCGCGGTGCTCGGCGTGGTGGCGGGCGTGGGCCTGCTCGGTTCCTCGGCGGGCGCAGAGGGCGCCGCCCAGGTGGGTGGGGTATTCAAGCTGGCGCTGATCGTGGCGATCGCGGGCCTGGCCCTGGTCGGCATGGCGGCGGCCAAGCTCAGCGAGCCGCTCCGGACCATCGCGCTCGGCATGACGGCCGGTTTCGGCTACGGGGTCCTCAGCATCGCCGCCCGGGTCCTCAACGGTTTCTCGCCGCTCGAACTCGCCCGCGACCCGGCCGCCTACGCGGTCGCCGCGGCCGGCATCATCTCGTTCATGTTCTACGCCACTGCCCTGGAAAGCGGCAGCGTCACGGTGGCCACGGCAGCCGTGGTGCTGAGTGAGACCATCCCGCCTGCCGTCATCGGGGTTATCTTCCTCGGCGACCAGACCCGCCCTGGGCTTGGTGTCGTGGCCTGGGGAGGGTTCTTCATCGCCGTCGCCTCCGCCGTTATGCTGGCCAGATTCGGGGAGGCTCACCATGAAGACGATGTGGCCAGAGCCGACGCGGTGGCACGTCGAGGCGCAAATGCCGGGCCAGCCGCCTGCGGCCTGTTATTCTGGTGGCCCGTGGACCTGCAGTTTTTCCTTGCCGTACCGGACACCACGGGAGCCTCATTGTGGCCGCATCATCACTTCATTCACGGCCTGCCCAAACCAGACATCTCTTTGTCACCGGAGGCGTTGCCTCCAGCCTCGGCAAGGGACTGACCGCATCGAGCCTGGGCCGCTTGCTGAAACTGCGGGGCCTGCGAGTCACGATGCAGAAGCTCGACCCGTACCTCAACGTCGACCCGGGCACGATGAACCCTTTCCAGCACGGCGAGGTGTTCGTCACCGACGACGGCACAGAAACCGATCTTGACGTCGGGCACTACGAGCGCTTCCTCGACACCAACCTGGCGGGTGAGGCGAACGTTACGACCGGCCAGATCTACTCCACGGTCATCGCCAACGAGCGGCGCGGCGCCTATCTCGGTGACACCGTGCAGGTGATCCCGCACATCACCAACGAGATCAAGTCGCGCATCATGCAGATGGCCGGCGACGACGTGGACGTGGTGATCACCGAGGTGGGAGGCACCGTCGGCGACATCGAGTCGCAGCCGTTCCTGGAGGCGATCCGGCAGATCAGGCACGAGATCGGCCGGGACCGCTGCTTCTTCCTGCACGTCAGCCTGCTGCCGTACATCGGCCCTTCCGGTGAGCTGAAGACCAAGCCGACCCAGCACTCGGTCGCCGCGTTGCGCAGCATCGGCATCCAGCCGGACGCGATCGTGGCTCGCTCGGACCGGCCGATCAACGCCAGCCTGAAACGCAAGATCAGCCTGATGTGCGACGTGGACGAGGAGGCCGTGGTCTCCGCGCCCGACGCGCCGTCCATTTACGACATCCCGAAGGTGCTGCACGCCGAGGGCCTGGATGCCTACGTGGTGCGCAGGCTCGGCCTGCCGTTCCGCGACGTGGACTGGAGCGAGTGGGACGACCTGCTGCGCCGGGTGCACCGGCCGGCCCACAGCATCACGATCGCGCTGGTCGGCAAGTACGTCGACCTGCCCGACGCCTACCTGTCGCCGGCCGAGGCGCTCAAGGCCGGCGGCTTCGCCAACGACGCGCAGGTGAACATCCGCTGGGTGATCAGCGACGCCTGCGAGGAGCCGGCCGGCGCCGCCAGCGAACTCGAGGGAGTCGACGGCGTGCTGATCCCGGGCGGTTTCGGGGTCCGCGGCATCGAGGGGAAGATCGGCGCGATCAGGTACGCCCGCGAGCACGGCATCCCGATCCTCGGGCTCTGCCTCGGACTTCAGTGCATGGTCATCGAGGTCGCCCGCGACTTGGCCGGGCTGGCCGAGGCGGACAGCGCTGAGTTCAACGCCGACACCCCGTACCCGGTGATCGCCACGATGGCGGATCAGGAAGACGTGGTGGCCGGCGAGCGGGACATGGGCGGCACCATGCGCCTGGGCCTGTACCCGGCCGTGCTGCAGCCGGGCACCCAGGTCGAAGAGCTGTACCAGAGCACCACCGCCGAGGAACGGCACCGGCACAGGTACGAGGTCAACAACGCCTACCGCGGGTTGCTCGAGCAGGCGGGGCTGACCTTCTCCGGCCTGTCGCCCGACGGGCACCTGGTGGAGTTCGCCGAGCTGGCCGGCCATCCGTTCTTCGTCGGCACCCAGGCGCATCCGGAGTTCCTGTCCCGCCCCACCAGGCCGCATCCGCTGTTCAGCGGACTGATCGCCGCCGCCCTGGCCCGCTCCAAGGCGACCAGCGCGGGGGCACGCGCGGCGGCCTCGGCGTGAGCGAGGACGTGCGGGATACCGTCTATCACTGGCCTGTCGTCTCGTCGGCGGAACTGCTCCGTAGCCGGATGGTCACCGTACGGACCGACAAGGTCCGTTTTCCCGGCGACCAACTGGCCGAACGGGACGTGGTGATCCACCCGGGTGCGGTGGCCGTGCTGACCTTGGATGACGCGGACCAGATCCTGATGATCAGGCAATATCGCCACCCCGTGGGCCATTTGCTCTGGGAAATCCCGGCCGGGCTGCGTGACGTTGACGGGGAAGCGCCGTGGGCCACGGCCCAACGGGAACTGGCGGAGGAAGCCGGATACCGGGCCCGCGACTGGCGGGTGCTCGCTGACTACTACTCCTCGCCCGGCTACAGCACCGAGCGCCTGCGGATCTTCCTGGCCCGGGATCCAGAACTCATCCCGCCGGCCGAACGTGACTTCGTCCCCGAACACGAGGAAGCTCACCTGCTGCTGAGCTGGCTGCCGCTTGATGCGGCGGTCCGCAAGATCTTTGCTGGCGAGTTGCACAATGGTCCCGCGGCCCTGGCGATCTTGGCGGCGTATGCTGCCAGGCCGCAGGGCTATGACCAGCTGCGCCCAGCAGATGCACCCGAGGAGCAATGACGCTCCCCAGCGGAGGAAGGACCGTCCATGAAGGTCGGAATACCCCGGGAGATCAAGAACAACGAGTACCGGGTGGCGATTACGCCGGCCGGCGTGCACGAACTGGTCCGCGGCGGCCATCAGGTGGTCATCGAGGCGACAGCGGGGGTGGGCTCGTCCATTCCGGACGAGGACTTCACCGCGGCCGGCGCGAAGATCCTGCCCGCCGCGGATGACGTGTGGGCCGAGGGGGACTTGATCCTCAAGGTCAAGGAGCCGGTCGAGCAGGAGTATCACCGCATGCGCTCGGGGCAGGTCTTGTTCACCTACCTCCACCTGGCTGCCTCCAAGGCGTGCACCGACGCGCTGCTCAGCTCGGGCATCACCTCGATCGCGTACGAGACCGTCCAGCTGCCCGACGGGTCGCTGCCGCTGCTGGCCCCGATGTCCGAGGTCGCGGGCCGGATGGCGCCGCAGGTCGGCGCGCATCATTTGCAGCGTGACGGCGGCGGCCGCGGGGTGCTGATGGGCGGCGTCTCGGGCGTGTACGCGGCCAAGGTGGTGGTGCTCGGCGCGGGCGTGTCCGGCATGAACGCCGCCGCGATCGCGCTCGGCATGCAGGCCGAGGTGCTGCTCGTCGACCGCAACGTCGCGAGGCTCCGCTCGGCCGACGCCATCTACCAGGGGCACTGCCAGACGGTCGCGTCCAACGCCTACGAGATCGAGCGCGCGGTCATCGACGCGGACCTGGTGATCGGCGCGGTGCTCGTGCCGGGCGCGAAGGCGCCCAAGCTGATCACCGACGCGCTGGTGGCGCGGATGAAGCCGGGCTCGGTCCTGGTGGACATCGCCATCGATCAGGGTGGCTGCTTCGAGGGGTCCCGGCCCACCACCCACGCGGACCCGACCTACCGCGTGCACGACGCGCTGTTCTACTGCGTGGCCAACATGCCGGGCGCGGTCCCGCACACGTCCACCTTCGCGCTGACCAACGTCACGCTGCCGTATGTGGTCGAGATGGCGAACCGGGGCTGGCGTGACGCGCTCCGCAGCGACCCGGCCCTGGCCCTGGGCCTGTCCACCCACGCGGGCTCACTGAACTGCGAGCCGGTCGCCGAGGCGCACGCGCTGCCGTACACCCCGTCGAGCGAAGTCCTCGCCGCTGCGAGCGGATGACCCAGACGCTGGCGGATGCGGTCCGCGGCTACCTGCAGTACCTGACGGTGGAGCGCGGGCTGGCCGCGAATACCGTCGAGTCCTACCGGCGCGACCTGCGCAGGTACTCCTCGGTGCTGGCCGGCCGCGGCAAGGCCGCGCTGGGCGACGTCACCGCCGCCGACGTGGCGGAGTTCCTCGCGTCGCTGCGGGAGGGCGATGAGGAGCACGCAGCGCTGGCGGTCAGTTCGGCGGCCCGGGCGGTGATCGCGGTCCGGGGGCTGCACGCGTTCGCGGTCACGCAAGGCCTGGCCGAGCTGGACCCGGCCCGGGACGTGCCGCCCCCGTCGCCACCCAGGCGGCTGCCCAAGGCGATCACCCTCGCCGAGGTCGAGCGCCTGCTGGCCGCGTCGGGCCCGGCCCCGACGGGTCCCGCGGCGGGCGTCGACCCGCGCCTGCTGCGGGACCGGGCGCTGCTTGAGTTTCTCTACGGGACCGGGGCCCGTATCTCCGAGGCGATCGGCCTGGATATCGACGAGCTCCAGCTGGATCCGGCGGATCCGGCGGTGCGGCTGATCGGCAAGGGCGGCAAGCACCGGATAGCGCCGGTCGGCAGCTACGCGGCCCGCGCGCTGGAGGCCTACCTGGTCCGGGGCAGGCCCGCCCTGGCCCCGGCGGGCCCGGCGGTCTTCGTCAACGCCCGCGGCGGACGGCTGACCCGGCAGGGCGCCTGGGGGGTGCTGACCGCCGCCGCCACCCGGGCCGGGCTGCCCGGCGTATCGCCGCACACGCTGCGGCACTCGTTCGCCACTCACATGCTGGACGGCGGTGCCGACATCCGGGTCGTCCAGGAACTCCTCGGGCACGCCTCGGTCACGACCACCCAGATCTACACCCTGATCACGATCGACCGGCTCCGCGAGGTCTACGCATCCTCCCATCCCCGCGCCCTCGGCTAAGGCTTGACCGCCTGCCGATACGAGCCCAAAATCAGGGCTGCCACTCCCGAAAGGAAGGTATCGCCTGACATGTCTAGGAAGCGTGTTTCCCGTCTCTTGCTCGCAACCGCCACCCTCGCTACAGCAGCAGCAGCGGTCACGGTCGTCGGCGTCACCACGTCCGGGGCCTCCACCGCCGGCACACCGGCGCTGCCCGGGCTTAACGCCCCTGGCCTGCACGCGCAGGCGGCTCCCGCGACCACGACTGATGCGTGCGGTTACCACGCGGCCGTACCCGCCGACCGGTTCAAGGGGATCCCGGTGTTCAACGCGGCGCAGGCTGCCCGGCCCTACTCGGTGACGTTTTACACCACCCAGGGCGTGATCACCGTACGGATGCTGACCAGCCAGGCGCCTTGCACCACGTTCTCGTTTCGCTTCCTGGCCAGCCGCGGGTATTACAACCTCACGCACTGCCACCGGCTCACCGTCCAGGGCATCTACGTCCTGCAGTGCGGCGACCCCACCGGGACCGGCTCCGGCGGTCCGGGGTACGCGTTCAACGACGAGAACCTGGCTGGTGCCACCTATCCCGCGGGCACGGTCGCCATGGCCAACGCCGGGCCGGACACCAACGGCAGCCAGTTCTTCTTCACCTGGAAGGACACCACGCTGGCCCCGGACTACACCCCGTTCGGCACGGTGACCGGCGGCCTGGACGTCCTGCAGAAGATCGCCGCGGCCGGCGATGACCAGCAGAACGGACCCGGCGACGGCTACCCGAACCGCTACACCGAGTTCCTCTACACCCAGATCATCCCGCAGGGCTAGCCTCGCCCGCCGCCCTGGGTGAGCTGGCCGACCAGCTCGCTCAGGGTCGGCCCGAGGGGAGCATCGAGGGTACTGGTCGCGTACGGGTCACCGCGGGTAACTCCCTGGTTAACGATCACCACGGGGCGCGGCAGCTTGGCTGCGTGCCGGACGTATCGGAACCCGGACATCACGGTCAGCGACGAACCAAGGACAAGCAGGGCGCTGGCCCTTTCCACCAGCGCATAGCAGGCCTCGGTCCGCGGCCTTGGCACGTTCTCGCCGAAGAACACCACGTCCGGCTTGAGCACCCCCTGGCAGGAGGAACAGCCGACGACCTGGAAGGACTCGGTGGCCTCGGCGGCCAGGACGGCGTCCCCGTCCGGATTGATCAATGCCGCCGTCTCCGCGTCCCATCCTGGGTTGGCGGCCGCGAGCCGTCGGTCCAGCTCGGCGCGCGAGGTCCGCTGCCCGCACGACAAGCACAACACCCGGTGCAAGCTGCCGTGCAGCTCAGTCACCTCGGACGCGCCTGCCGCCTGGTGCAGGCCGTCCACGTTCTGGGTGATGATCCCGGTCAGCAGCCCACGTCGGCTGAGCTCGGCGACGGCTCGATGACCATGGTTCGGCGCCGCCCGGGCGATGTGCCGCCAGCCGAGGTAGCTGCGGGCCCAGTACCTGCGCCGGGCGATGGCGCTCCCGGTGAAGGTCTGGTAGGTCATCGGCGACGAGCCAGCCGCCTGCCGGGCCAGGCCGGTCGGCCCGCGGTAATCAGGGATGCCCGACTCGGTGGACAGCCCGGCTCCGCTCAAGATGAGCACACCGCCCGAGGCCACCAGGTCAACCAGCATTCCGAACGATCCTGTGGTTCTCGCCTCGGTCAGCTGCGTCACGATTCCATAGTGCCTTACAGAGCTGTGCCTTACAGAGCCGTGCCTTACAGAGCTGTGCCTTACAGAGCCGCGGCCCTGATCGCCTGGGACACGGCCGCCGCGCCCTCCGGCTCGAACAAGATCGTGTAGTGGTTCGCCCCGGGTACCGTCTGCGGCCTGAGCACCGGGACACGGTCCTGCCACGCCGCGATGACCTGCGGCGGTATCAGGCCCGGGGGCGCGCCGAACATCCCCGCCGGGGCCGTCAGCAGCGGAGTCGGCTTGGTCAGGCGGCTCAGCGCATCCGCGAACGGCTTATCGGCCAGCACGTCACGGCCATCGGCGCGCACCGCGTCCTCGGCGGCCCGTGATCGCAGGTGGCCGTTCTCGCCGATCAGGTCGTAGCGGACGTAGGCCTCGACGTCGGCGGTCCAGTGGCCGGCCAGCGCCGGGTGCGCCCGCCAGAAATCCAGGTAGGCCTCGGTGTCCGGATAGGTCTGCCGCAGCCGGCTGATCGCCGGGCCCAAGGTGGCATCGAGGATGGCCTCGAGGTCAGTTCCTTCCGGTACCGGTACCGGTACCGGCAGCGGCAGCCCGCCGTCCACCAGCACCAGCCGCCGGACTAGCTCCGGATGGGCGTCGCGGGTGAGCAGCGCGATGTAGGCGCCCATCGAATGCCCGGCGAGCACCGGACGCCCGCCGAAATGCCTGAGGACGGCGGCCACGTCACGGGCGTGCCCGTCCAGCCCGTAGGGCCCGGGCAGGTCGCGGCTGTGGCCGCGGCCACGCAGGTCAGGGGCGGCAAGCGTCCAGTCAGACGGCATGTGCCGCGCGACCGCCTGCCATGACATTCCGGACGCGGTTATCCCGTGCACGGCTACCGCCACGCGCTTGCCCGTGCCCCATAGGAGCACCCGCAGCTTCCCGCCGTCCACGGGAACGTTAACCAGCTGGAGTTGCATCTTCACCCTCCACGGTCCCGGCGGTTATGGCCGAGCCCGCCCGTATATAAAGCCCATTATCCGTCGTCCGGGGTGAGTGCGTGCGGCCAGGGCGCAGATAACGACAAAACAGCAAACCATGCGATGCTGGACGGCGACACGATTGCCAGGTAAAACCAAGGTTTGGAGGTGAGCGGGCCATGGCTGGTGCCCTTAGCTACTCGTCGGGACAATCCGCGACGGGGCTGCTTGGCGACACGATCGGCGGTAACTTCGACGCCACGGTACGGGCGTTCGGGGATCGTGAGGCGCTGGTCGACCGGTCGGAGGAACGGCGGTGGACCTACGCCGAGCTCGCCGCCGACGTCGACGCGCTCGCCCTCGGCTTGCTCGAGATGGGCATCGGCAAGGGGGAACGGGTCGGCATCTGGGCGCCGAACTGCGCGGAGTGGACGCTGACCCAGTACGCCACGGCCAAAATCGGGGCGATCTTGGTGAACATCAATCCCGCCTACCGCACCAGTGAGCTTGAGTTCGTGCTCAACCAGTCGGGGACCAGGCTGCTTGTGGCAGCCGAGAAGCTGAAGACCTCCGACTACGCCGGGATGATCGCCGAGGTGCGGCCGCGCTGTCCTGGCCTGTCGGACGTCGTCTTGCTCCCCAGCCCGCAGTGGGAGTCACTGCTCGAGGCCGGGCGCCGGGCCGATCGCCGGGCGCTGGATTCCATCGAGCTGGACATCGACGACCCCATCAACATCCAGTACACCTCGGGCACCACAGGTTTTCCGAAGGGTGCGACGCTCTCGCACCACAACATCCTCAACAACGGGTTTTTCGTCGGCGAGCTGTGCAACTACACAGAAGCCGACCGGATCTGCATCCCGGTGCCGTTCTACCACTGCTTCGGGATGGTCATGGGTAACCTCGCGGCGACCAGCCACGGGGCGTGCATGGTCATCCCCGCGCCGTCCTTCGATCCGGCCGCCACCTTGCGCGCCGTGCAGGACGAACGCTGCACCTCGTTGTACGGGGTACCCACGATGTTCATCGCGGAGCTGTCCGTGCCTGATTTCGCCGACTACGACCTGTCCAGCCTGCGGACCGGCATCATGGCCGGATCACCGTGCCCGGTCGAGGTGATGAAGCAGGTCATCGAGCGGATGTCGATGACCGAGGTGGGGATCTGCTACGGCATGACCGAGACCTCGCCGGTCTCCACGCAGACCCGCGCCGACGACTCCGTCGATCGTCGCGTGTCCACCGTGGGCCGGGTCGGCCCGCACCTCGAGGTCAAGGTCATCGCCCCCGCGACCGGCGCCACGGTGCCGCGGGGCACGCCCGGCGAGCTGTGCACCCGCGGATATTCGGTCATGCTCGGCTACTGGGAGCAGCCGGATAAGACCGCGGAGGCGGTCGATTCCGCGCACTGGATGCACACCGGTGACCTGGCGGTCATGGACGCCGACGGGTATCTCGCCATCACCGGGCGAATCAAGGACATGGTGATCCGCGGCGGCGAGAACGTCTATCCGCGGGAGATCGAGGAATTTCTCTACACCCACCCCGACATCCTGGATGCTCAGGTTATCGGCGTTCCGGACGCTAAGTACGGCGAGGAGCTCATGGTCTGGGTCCGGCTGAGGCCCGGCGTTCCCGCGCTGACCGCCGAATCGTTGCGAGAGTTCTGCACCGGGAAGCTGGCGCACTACAAGATCCCCCGCTACGTGCACATCGTCGATGACTTCCCGCTGACGATCACAGGAAAGGTGCGCAAGGTGGAGATGCGCGAGCGCGCCTTGGAGATCTTGCACGAGTAGGCTGCCAGCGATGAAAGTCCTGATCGCCGGGGGCGCCGGCTATATCGGCAGCACCGTGGCATCGGCCTGCTCCGACGCGGGGATCAGCGCGGTGATCTTGGACAGCCTGGTGACGGGACGGCGTGAGTTCGTCGCCGGCCGCGAGTTCTACCTGGGTGACATCGCGGACGGCCCGCTGATCGACCGCATCTTCGCGGAGCACCCCGACATCGACGCCGTCATCCACGCCGCGGCCCTGATCGTCGTCCCGGACTCGGTCGCCGATCCGGTCGGGTATTACCGGGCGAACGTGGCCAAGAGCCTGGATCTTGTCGCGCACCTGCTGCGTAACGGGTGCCGCCGGCTGATCTTCAGTTCCTCGGCCTCCATCTACCGCCCCGGCGACGACCTCACCGTGGACGAGGACTCGCCCCTTGACCCGCAAAGTCCGTACGCGCGGACCAAGGCGGTCTGCGAGGCGATGTTCGCCGACATCGCCGCCGCCCAGCTCATCCGGGTGCTGTCCCTGCGGTACTTCAATCCGATCGGTGCCGACCCTAAGCTGCGCACCGGCCTGCAGCTGAAACGGCCGACCCACGCGCTTGGCAAGATGATCCAGGCCTCCCAGGACGCGGTCCCGTTCCTGGTCACCGGGACCGACTGGCCCACCAGGGACGGCTCGGGCCTACGGGACTACATCCATGTCTGGGACCTGGCTACGGCGCACGTGGCCGCGCTCACCCGGTTCGACGCCATGCCCGGGCCGGCCACGGTCATCAACGTCGGCACCGGCGCGGGCACCACCGTCCGGGAGCTCCTGGACGCGTTCAACCGGATCGCCGATCACCCGGTGCAGGCGCTGGACGCCGCCCGGCGTCCAGGTGACACGGTCGGCGCCTACACGCGGACCGGCCGGGCGGAGCGCCTGCTCCGCTGGCAGCCGCAGTACGATGTCGCCGAGGGCATCCGGCACTCCCTGGAATGGGCCGCGATCCGCGACGAGGTGCTGTCCTGACCGGGTTATCCATCCTGCCCGTTGCGCCAGCGCGGCGAGTACGATCTTGCGCCTATGCCGAGGCCGGTCCCGCCTGCGCCCCGGTTTCTCCGCATACGGGGCAAATGCCTAACGGTGGTCCCGCATCATAATGATCACGAAGATCAGCACGCTAGTGATCGGTAAGTGATTGTATTGGCGGAAATAGGGGGAGAGCGTATGATCGAAAAGCTTTGGTAGACAGTCCCCTCCAAGTGCGGGACTGTGGGGGAGCGGAGATGGGCCAGGACCTACAAAGACGCGTGCCGGGAACGCCTGGCCAGCGGTCGGAGCCATCCTGGTCAACCGTGGCCGGTACCACGCTGCGCCTGTGGCTGGAACGCCACCACCTCGCCAGCCAGCGCCCGCTGGGTCGCAGGAAGCGGCTCATCCTCTTGCTGAGCGCGCTCGTGGCCATGGCCTTCGGCGCCGGGATCACGCTGGCCTTCACCGGGGCGAGCCCGCAGGCATCTCCCGGGGCGCGGCCCGGCGGCGGGACGCCGGGGCAGACTCCCCTGCAGCAGGTCACCGCTAACCGGCTGGCCGCGGCGACGTGGATGACGGCCGAGGTGAGCCCGGGCGTCACCGTGTCGTGTGACTCCATCATGTGCCAGGCGGCCGAGCAGAAGGGTTACCCCCCAGGCCAGCTGATGGTGCTTTCTTCGACGGCGCCCGACCCGATGGGCGCTGAGCTGATCATCGCCACGCCGGCTATCCGGAATCAGTTCGGCACCCGGCTCGCCAGCGTCTATGCCCCGGATTTGATCGCCAGGTTCGGCTCGGGGCCGGAAGAGGTTGACGTCCGCTACCTGATCCCGGGCGGCGCCGCGGCCTACAACGCCCAGCTCGCCCCCGACCTCAAGAGTCGCATTCAGGCGGGTGTGCAACTGCTCGACAACAGCAATTTCTCCGCGGGCCCCGCCGCCCGCGCGGAACTTAGCGCTGGTGAGGTCGATCCGCAGCTGCTTATAACGCTTGCGACACTTACGCACAAAATAGCTATACAGCTGGTAGCGTTCGATGACCAGTCGCCAGGTGTGGGTCTCGCCGTACCGGTGCGGGGGGCTGAAATAGCTACCTCCGCGCCCGGTGGCCTGTCGGCAATACTCGCGATCCTGGGGCCGCAAACTATTGTCGTGCCCACGCATAAAGGTGAGATCAGGCTCGCGAGCGGTCAGGAAGTGGTCACAGTACGGTATGGCGCCCCTGGTCCCTGGCCCGCGGACGTAGGTAGCCCATAGCGAGTTATCACTTTGGGGAGGAATCACAATGGGGTTTCCTAGGATAGTCAGACCAGTTGTTATGCTGCTGGCGGCGACGGCGCTGCTGCTCGGGATACCGGCCGCGGCTTATGCTTCGTCGGCGACCACGGGGACCGGGTGGATCAGGCTCACGCACCTATCCCCGAACACGCCCCCGGTGGACGTTTACCTTTACTCGTTCGGCAATTCCAACGCGCAGATCGTGCTTCATCACGTCGCCTACGGCACGGTATCGCCCTATGAGGCGGTGACCGCTGGTGACTACAGCGTGGCGATGCGAGACGCGGGTGCCTCCGCCACCAGCTCGCCTGTCTTGTCCACCAGCGTGACGATCAAGGCGGACCACGCCTACACGGTGGCGGGCATGGGACCGGAGTCGGGCCTGCGGCTGCAGGTCCTGGACGATGAGCTGACCACGCCGACGGGTAAATTCCTGGTGCGGGTGATCCAGGCCTCGCTGAAGCAGCAGACGGTCAAGGTGACGTGCGGCGGACAGACCATCGTGCCCAAGTCGACCTTTGCCTCCGTGAGCTCCTACCAGGCCATCCCGGCCGGCACCTGGACCATGGCCGCGATCGGCGGCGGCGCGACCGCCAGCCAGCGCATCACGTGGGCCGCGGGGACCGTGCACACGCTGGTGGTGCTGGACGGAGCCAACGGCCTTGAGATGATCAGCCTGGAGGACGCGGCAGGCGCGGGCAAGCCACCGCTGGGCGGCGTCACGACCGGATTCGGCGGCACCGCGGCGCACGGCCCTGGCTCGCCGCTGCCCTGGGCGGCGCTCATCGGAGCAGGCTCGCTGCTCGCCCTGGCCGGCGGCCTGCGCCTGCGCGGTAGCGAGCGGGGTCGTCAGCTGCGTCCCGGAGCCTAAGTGGGGTCGTTCCGCAGGCCGGCCGCGATTATCTTCGCGGTCGGCCTGGCTGTGGTCGTGGCCGGAACGGTGGGCTTGCTGCTGACGCGGCACCCGACTCTGGCCATGCGCCCGGTCGCGGCCGGGGTGAACGCGCTGCCCGCCCCGACCAACCCGATCGTGGCCCCCCCTCAGTCGGCCACCCCCGCCCCGGTCGCCAGCCCGGTGTCGCTGACCATCCCGCTGATCGGCGTCAAAACCAACCTGATCACGCTCGGCCTGCAGTCCGACGGCGCGCTGCAGGTACCGTCCACGACGTCCGTCGCGGGCTGGTACACCGGCAGCCCCCGTCCGGGTGCCATCGGCTCGGCCGTCATCGTGGGGCACATTGACTCGACCAGCGGTCCCGGGGTGTTCTACCGGCTGTCCGAGTTGCGCCGCGGCAACCAGGTCTACGTCCGGCGGGCCGACGGGACCATGGTGCTGTTCCGGGTGACCGCAGTCCAGACGTACCTGAAGAACGACTTCCCGACGCAGACGGTGTACGGGCCCACCCCCGACGCCGAGTTGCGCCTCATCACCTGCGGCGGGACCTTCGATTACACCACAGGCCACTACCTGAGCGACATCGTCGTCTACGCCACAGAAGCGAGCTGACCAGCTTGCTGGCCAGCGATTTCGCTGGGACGGGCGGATAACCTGACGAGCATGGACCTGCAGATGGCCGACGATCCGGACCAGGCGAGGTTCGAGATCCGCGCGGATGGTGAACTTGCTGGCTTCATCCTGTACCACCTGCGTGGCGACGAGATCGCCTTTACCCACACAGAAACCGACGACCGTTTCCGCGGTCAGGGCATCGGCGGTTACCTCGTCCGGTCGGCTCTGGATTCGGTCCGGCAGCGGAACCTGGCGGTCCTGCCCTACTGCCCGTTTTTGAACCGCTGGATGATCGAGCATCCGGAATACGCTGACCTGGTCCCGGGCGACCGCCGAGCACAGTTCGGTCTGTGACGCTCCGCTTCCCCTACTGAGCCGAATACTCCGTGAAAGTCAACCTGCTATCGGACTAGTGATCAATTTCTGATTCTGGTGGGACGAGACGGGCTGGTGGCACAGCACGCGGGTGAGGCTGTGCCGCAGTGACGGCTAAGGCCGGGGCGGCGGGGGCCAGGGGACCCATCGCGTGCGGATCGTCACGCCTCCTTGCGGGCGGCCGCCGGCCAGCGCCGCGGCCCGGACGCAGAAGTGCGACCACATGTTCAGCTGGATTTCCTTGGCCAGCCGCAGCTTGTTGTAAAGCACGTCGGCGAGCCGGTCCCCGGCCCGGGCCCATGACTCGATCTCGAAGCCGAGGCCCGGCGAAGTCGCGGTCGCCCGGAACTCGATCTGCCCTGCTTCCAGGTGGCCGTCCAGGGTGGCCAGCCGGAACGAGGTGTCGTCCCGCCGGGTCACCCGGACCGGGCCATCCCACGGGCCAGGCATCCGCACGATGAACTCGTCGCCGCGACGTAGCTCGTCGTGCGCGCCACGCGTCTTACGGAACACCGCCATTTCCGGCGAGGTCTTGTCGAGGTTGGCCGCCACGAGATCGATCAGCTCCGCCGGGCTCATCGCGCTGTCCGCGATCCGCACCGCATACGTGCGGTGCAGCAGCGGGCCGACGCCTGCCTCGATCGGCTGGCCCCCGTCCTGTGTACCGTGGTCATCGTCGGGCAGATCAGCGCCGTCGCCGGCTTCCTCGGAACGGTGCAGGGGAGTCGTCCGCCACATGTACCGCCAGCTGACCAGGGCGATCCCGATCGGCCAGCGGAGCACGATCCCTAGCCGGGCCGGCCTGCTCGTCGTCGCCATGGCAGGATCGTCCCATGCCACGCGGCCCTCCCATGCTGCGGGTGTCAGATAAGGAGGTTCCGCATGACCACCGGTCAGGCACTGCGGCGAGTAGGCCTGCGCAGTACGTATCTGCACGTCGCATCGATGGCGTCAGTCGCGCTTTGCATCGGGCTGTGGATCCGCGCGAAGACCGTCGACCAGGACGAACGCGGCAATGCCGAGCGGCGTGCCTTGTTCGTCGGACTGTGGCCGCCCACGTTGTGGCTCATCGGCGACTCCGTGCAGAAGGCCGAGTAATTGCTGGGGTTCGGTTCGTTTGATGAGAGCGCGGCGCTGGCGGGGCTGCGGCATCGCCGGGTCAACTACGACCCGGCGCGGGCGCCGCAAGATGGCCGTCCCGACGGGCACTGGCACGTTGATTCCAGTGACGCGGTCATCGGCTCCGAACTCCCCGGCCCGCCGGTGGCCGGCGGGCCATGGGAGACGGGGTGCGTTCTGATCAGGCAATACGAGTTCGCCGAACCCGGGATCGTGCGCGCCGCCTACCTGGGTGATAGCGAGCTCCCCGGCCGCGACATGCTGCTGGAGGGCCGGTTCTTCGGCCTGCGGTTTTATCTCGGGGTCCGGATCACGGGGATCATCGATGAGACCAGGGACGCGGACAGTGGTCCCGAGCGGGCCTGGGGCTGGAGTTATCAGACGCTGGAGGGTCATCTGGAGCAGGGACGCCTCAGCTATGAAGTAATCAAGAATCTGGGGACCGGCCGGGTCACCTTCCGGGTGTCCGGCTACTCGCGGACCGCGCCCATCCCGAGCCTGGTTGTCCGCTGCGGGTTCCGCCTGTTCGGCCGCTGGACACAGCGTCGTTTCTACCTGGCGATCCAGCGCCGGATGCGTAGCCTGGTGCAGGCCGCGCAACACGGTGCAGCGCTGCCGGTACCGGCAACTCGCGCCGACGGCGTGGTCCTGGCTCCGACAGGAGCCGTGGCGGCGCACCCAGTGGAACGGCTCGCCCGGGCCTGGCTGCATCCCGGGAGCTAGGTGGGCTCATCGTGGCACCGATGAGTTTCCGCGCGGACCTCCGTTACACAGCAGAGAAACGGGCAACCCGATAACCCAGGCCACGGAGGCTGACATGGACTACAAACTGCAACTGGTGATGATCCCGGTCTCGGACGTGGACCGGGCTAAGAAGTTCTACACCGACCAGGCGGGCTTCAACCTGCTCGTGGACACCCCGATAGGCGACGGACAGCGGGTGGTCCAGCTCACGCCGCCCGGCTCGGCCTGCGCGATCGGGTTCGGCCACGGGCTCACCTCGGCCGCGCCCGGGTCGGCGCAGGGCATGCACCTGGTCGTGTCCGACATCGTCGCCGCGCGGGCCGAGCTCACCGAACGCGGCGTGGCCATCAGCCAGATACGCCACGTGGACTCCGGGACCTGGGCGGACGGCCCGCACCCGGACCGCGGCAGCTATCAGTCGTTCGCTGACTTCACCGACCCGGACGGCAACGTCTGGGTGCTGCAAGAGGTCGGCCACGTCAAGCGCTGACGATGGCGGACCCAGGTACCGATCGGCTGGTGAGCGCGGCGATCACGACGTTCGGCGCGGAGCTGTTTCCGGCCTTCGGCCTGAAACCGACGATGAAACCGACGCTGAGGCCGGCTCCGCGGGGGAGTGAGCGATAGCCTGGCCCGCGTGCTTGAACACGTCACGGTGACGCGGTACGTGACCCCGCTGCGCGAGGGCGGGTCGCTGCCTGCCCTCATCGAGGCGGACAATCTCGGCACCTACGTGATGAAATTCCGCGGTGCCGGGCAAGGGCCTCTCGCGCTCGTCGCCGAAATCATCTCCGGGGAGCTCGCCCGCCGGCTTGGCCTGCGTACCCCGGAGCTGGTCGTGGCCGAACTCGACCCGCGGATTCCGGGCAGCGAACCTGACCCGGAGATTCAGGATCTGCTGAGGGCCAGCGAAGGCCTGAACCTCGGGGTGGATTTCCTGCCGAGCTCGGTGGGCTTCGATCCGCTCGGCTGGACGGCCGAGCCCGGTTTCGCCAGCCAGCTCCTGTGGTTCGACGCGCTCGTGCACAACGTGGATCGCACCTGGCGCAACCCGAACCTCCTGATCTGGCACCGCAACATCTGGCTCATCGACCACGGCGCGGCGCTGTACTTCCAGGCAGGTAACCGGCCTGGTCCCGCCCGAATGGTTCGGCGACCGCGGCGCTGCCGCCTACGTCGAGCACCTGCTGCGCCGCGCCCCGATCGTGCCCGAGGTGATTCAGCTGTGAGCGACCCGGGCGGGACAGAGGTCTTCGAGTATGCGCTGGTGCGTGCGGTCCCCCGGGTAGAGCGCGGCGAGCCCATCAACGTCGGCGTCATCGTGTACTCGCAGCGTTACCGCTACCTGGCCGTCCGGATCGGGCTGGACCCGGCCCGGCTGCTCGCCATCGATCCAGCGGCCGATCTGGATGCGGTGCGCTCGGCTCTGTCGGCGTTCGAGAAAGGCTGCACCGAAGGCCCGCTGGCCGACCGCCCGCTCGGCGAGCGCTTCCGCTGGCTCACCGCGCCCAGATCCACCATCGTCCAGCCCGGCCCCGTCCACAGCGGCCTCACCAGCGGCCTCACCAGCGACCCCGCCGCCGAGCTCAGCCACCTCTTCGACACCCTGGTCCGCACACCCAGCCAGCCGGTTTCATGATCGCGGCCAGCAATGGGCAAGTATCGCCAGAAGCTGGCCATGATCATGACGTGTGCGGCCGCGGGGCGAGCTTAGAGCAGGGGCTCCACTTCTCGGAGCGAGTGGACTGCGGGCAGCGAGTCCTCCGGAGCCCCACGGACCATCTGCACCGCGCGCATCCCCAGAGCGGCCGCCCCGGCGCAGTACGTCGCGTTGTCGTCGACGAACAGGACAGCCTCCGCGCTCACGCCCAGCTTGTCCAGCGCGACCCGGTAGATCTGAGCGGCCGGCTTGGCCACCCCGACCTCATTGGACAGGATCAGGGCGTCGGCCAGCGCGGCCACCCCGCATTCGACGAGCAGATCGCGCGTGTTCTCGTCGCAGTTGCTGATGACCGCGATCTTGATGCCGCGGGACCTGAGATCCCGCATGAACGGCAGCACGTCGTCGTACAGGCGTCCCGACCGTAGCAGCAGTTCCCGGCTCTTGGCCGCCAGCGCCCGCGGCTGGCCGGGCCGGGGCTCAACGCCGGCCGCCCGCAGGATTTCCCCGAACGCTTCGGCCATCGAGATCTGGCCGACGGACAGCGCCTGGCCTACCCGCCGGAATCCGCCGTACAGGGCCTGCTGCGAGATGCCCGCCAGCGCCAGCAGTTCGTGGCCGTGGGCGCTGAAATCGGTGTGCACGATGGTGTCGTATGCGTCAAGGCAACATGCTTCGAAGCGGCGGCCCACGAGCTCAGAACCCTACTCTCCGTGGAACTCCGCGATGGCCGCCTCGTAGCGGTCCAGGGCACGCTCGACCGGCCCGCGCGCGGCCGAGGGCAGCCAGTGCACGGCCCGCTGGAAGCCGGCTTCGGCGTAGGCCTCTAGCACCTTGGCGTCGGCGGGCACGCCCATGACCATAAGCGCGACCGGCCGGTCGGCGCGAGCGCGCAGTTCCGCCGCGCGGTCCAGGATGCCGTCACGGGCGTGGTTGGGGAACCACGCGTCGCCGAAGGCCAGCACGCGGTCGAGCACGCCAGGACCGGTCCCGCCGACAAGCACCGGAGGATGAGGCCGCTGGGCCGGCTTGGGCCAGGACCAGATCCGCTCGAACGAGACATATTCGCCCGCGTAGCTCGCCTCGTCGTTCGTCCAGATCTCCTTCATGGCCTCGACCCGTTCGCGCAGGACCGCCATCCGCCGCCGCGGGTCGGTGCCATGGTTCGCCATCTCCTCCCGGTTCCAGCCCGCGCCCACACCGAACTCGAACCGTCCGCCGGACAGGAAGTCGACACTGGCCACCTCCTTGGCGGTGGTGATCGGGTCACGTTCGATCACCAGGCAGATGCCCGAGCCGACCCGCAGCCGCGAGGTCGCCGTTACCGCCGCGGCCACCGCCACGAACAGGTCGAAGGTATGCGCGTACCGCCGGGGCAACTCGCCGCCGCCCGGGGGAGGCGTCTGCCGGGCCGCCGGGATGTGGGTGTGCTCGGGGAAGAAGAGCGACTCGTGCCCTCGTTCCTCGGCGAGGCGCGCCACGTCGGCGGGCGCGATGGCGTCATGGGTTGGGAAGATCGCTACACCGGTTTCCATGCCGTCAAGCCTAGGCGGCCCGGCCAGCCGCCGGACGGCTCAAGGCCGGCTTGTCTGCCCTGCTACGCTGCACAGAACGGAGAGGCGTGTGGGATGGACTATGTGATCGCGGGCTTGCTGCTGATCTTCATCGTGGGCATGCTGGTCGCGCTGAAGAGATACGAGCGCCGCAGGCAGTAGCCCGAGGAGCCAGGCCATGACAGACGCCGGCGGTGAAGGCACCTGGATCGACCCGTCAGGCATGGCGTTCTGGGGTTTGCCGCTAGCCGACCGGGCGGGCGCCTTCGCGCGGCTGCGCGCCGAGGAATACCCGCGGTTCTACCCCGAGCCCGTGGTCCCGTTCGGTGACAAGGGTCCGGGCTTCTACGCCCTGGTCCGGCACGCGGACGTGGTCGAGGCGAGCCGCCATCCCGAGGTGTTCTGCTCCCGCAAGGGCGCGACGAACATTGTCGATCTGCCGCCCGACTTCAACGAGTACTTCGGCTCGATGATCAACATGGATGATCCCAGGCACGCCCGGCTACGCCGGATCGTCTCCCGCGCCTTCAGCCCGAGGCTGATTGCCAAGTTCGAAGACGACGTGCGGCGCGTGGCGGCCGCGATCGTCGATGACCTGCTGGCGGCCGGTCCGTGCGATTTCGTGCCGAACGTCGCGGCCCGGCTGCCGCTGAAGATCATCTGCGACATGATGGGCATCCCCGGCCACCAGTACGAGATGGTCCTGGCTAACAGCAACATCATCTTGTCCGGTTCGGATCCGGAATTCCTGGGCCACGACCTCGACGAGGCGGTCGTCCAGATACTCGGCGCCGGGCAGGCGCTGGCCGGCCTGGTCACAGGCCTGGCCGCCGACCGCGCGCAGGCGCCCGCCGACGACCTGGTCTCCGCGCTCGTGACCGCGAACATCGACGGGGAACGCTTGACAAGCGCCGAGCTCGCCTCGTTTTTCATCCTGCTGGTGGTGGCGGGCAACGAGACCACCCGCACCGCCCTGTCGCACGCGCTGATGCTGTTCACCGAGTTTCCCGACCAGCGCGAGCTGCTGCTCGCCGACGTTGAGAACCGGATCGAGGGGGCGGTCGAGGAACTCGTGCGCTACGCCTCACCGGTCCTGTTCATGCGGCGGACCCTGACCCGGGACTACACCATGAACGGGCAGGCCTACCACCAGGGCGACAAGGTGGTGCTCTATTACTACTCGGCCAACCGCGACGAGACGGTGTTCACCGACCCCGGGCGATTCGACATCACCCGCTCGCCGAACCCGCACGTGGGATTCGGTGCGGCCGGCCCCCACTTCTGCCTCGGCGCCCACCTCGCCCGTCGCGAACTCACCGTCATGCTGCGCGAACTGCTGACCCGGGTCCCCGATATCACGGCCGGTGAACCAGACCGGCTGCTGTCCAGCTTCGTCAACGGCATCAAGCGGCTGCCCTGCCAATTCGCCGGCTGACCAACGGGACCCCGGATGCGCCGTCAGCCCCAGAGCATGGCCTCCACTTCCGGCAGCGACCGGACCACCGTCGTCCCCGCCGCGGGTATGTTCTGGTCCGGCTCGCCCCGGACGATCTGCGCGGCCGCGATCCCCAGCGCGACCGCCCCGGCGCAGTACGCCGCCTGATCGTCGACGAACAACACGGTCCCGGCGGTCACGTCCAGCTGATCGAGTGCCTGCCGGAAGATCCCTGCCGCTGGCTTGGCCGCGCCGACCTCACACGACAGCACAAGCACGTCGGCCATCGCGGCCACACCGAGCTCGACGAGCAGCTCGCGGGTCTGTTCGCCGCAGTTGCTGACGATCGCGATCTTCAGGCCACCAGATCTGACCGCACGCAGGAACGGCAGGGCGTCGTCGTACAACCGCGCGCTGGCGTACAGCAGTTCCCTGTCCGTGTCCAGCAGCGCGCGCACCAGGTCCGGCCGCGGGTCGACGCCGGATTCCCGCAGGATCAGCTCGAAACCTTCCGCCTTGCTGAGCTGGCCGGTGTTCAGCTGGCTATCGATCCGCTGGTACCCCTCCCGCCAGGCCTGGGCCGACACGCCGGCCATCCTCGGCAGCTCGGTCCGGCGCGACAGGAAATCGCAGCTCAACAGGGTGTCGTAGACGTCAACCAGGCACGCTTGGATGCGGGTCACCCCAACAGGGTACGGCCGGGCGTAGAAGATCTCCGGAGCCCGTTCGGCATCGGCCGCCATGGCGGACGGCCTGTGATCATGGCCTATTTTGAAACAGCCGGGACCGCCTCGCGGGGCTAAGGTCGGAGGAGGTGGGGCTACCAACCTGCGGAGGTTCCGATGAAAGCGCTCGTATACCACGGACCTGGGCAAAAGTCCTGGGAAGACGTCCCCGATGCCGCGATCCAGGAGCCGACCGACGTGGTGGTCCGCGTCGACACCACCACGATCTGCGGCACCGACCTGCATATTCTCCACGGCGATGTGGCCGCCGTCACCGACGGCCGTATCCTCGGCCATGAGGCGGTCGGCACGGTCACCGAGATCGGCGAGGCGGTCAAGGGGTTCTCAGTCGGCGACCGGGTTCTCGTCCCGGCCATCACCAAGTGCGGGCGCTGCGGGTACTGCCAGCGCAACATGCCATCGCACTGCCAGACGGTCGGCGGGATCGGCTGGATCTTCGGCCACCTGATCGACGGCACCCAAGCCGAGTCGGTCCGGGTCCCGTACGCCGACACCTCGCTGTACATCGTCCCAGGCGACGTCACGAACGAGCAGGCCATCTTCCTGGCCGACTCGCTGCCCACCGGCTATGAGGTGGGTGTGCTCGCCGGGAACGTCCGCCCCGGCGACACCGTCGCCGTGGTCGGGGCCGGTGCGGTTGGCCTGTCGGCCATCTTGACCACTGGCCTGTGGGGCGCCTCCCGGGTCATCGCGATCGACTCCAACAAGTTCCGGCTGGACAAGGCCATGGAGTTCGGGGCCACCGACGCCGTGGAAGCCAGCGATAACACCGTGGCCGACGTCAGGGAACTGGCCGGCGGTAACGGCGTCGACGTCTCCATCGAAGCGGTTGGCTACCCGGAGACGCTGCTGACCGCCGCGGCCCTGGTCCGACCGGGCGGCACCATTGCCAACATCGGCGTGCACGGCGCCCCGGTGCCGCTGCCCATGCAGGACATGTGGATCCAGAACGTCACCCTGACCATGGGCCTGGTCGACACCGTATCGATTCCCATCCTGCTGAAGATGGTGGCCAGCGGCCGGATCTCGGCCGAGAAGATGGGCACCCACTCGTTCACGTTTGCCCAGATGGACGAGGCCTACGACGTCTTCGAGAACGCGGCGGAGAACTCAGCCCTCAAGGTGGTCATCACCCCGGCCTGACCGCCCCGGCATCGCCCCTCCAGTTACGTCCACGAGCCCGGGTCCAGCCCGAGCAGGCCCCGGATCAGGTCGGCGAGCCCGGCGGGCCAGATCACCTCGGTGGTGGTGTCCATTTCCGCCAGCGTCCACCAGTGCCAGGCGGCGATCCCGTCCGAGGCGTGCATGGCGTGGACCTCGCCGAGCCTGCGCTGGGCCAGCTCCACCCGGCCGAGGAAGAACCGCTCGTGCTGCCGGACGATCACGTCCGCGTGCTTCATGGTCAGCGTCCGCTCGTGTACCTCGCCGCTCAGCGGGACATCGGTCCAGCCGGTCTCCTCGGCCAGCTCCCGCCGCGCTCCGGCCGCGTAGTCCTCCCCGTCGTTCAGCCCCCCTCCGGGCGTGCACCAATGCCGCCCGTTGGGCAGCTCGTCGTCGTACCGGAACAACAGCACCCGATCATCGGGATCAAGCACGATCACCCGTCCGGCCCGCCGTAGCCGTAGCGGAACTGCACTGTCGGATCCGGCACCGGTCTGCTCCATAGGCACCATTGTCCTGGCTCGTTCCCCATGGTTCGCAGCATTCCCCGTAGTCGAGCTAACTGCGGGCGGGTCACACGGACACGGCGGCGCGGATGCTCTCCCTGAGCGAGCTCATGGTGGCGAGCACGGCGCTCGGCTCGTAGCCGCAGTGCGCCATGCAGTTGTCGCAGCGCGGATCCTTGCCCCGGCCGAAGTTCTCCCAGTCGGTGGTCTCGAGCAGTTCGGCGTAGGTCTTGGCGTACCCGTCGGCCAGCAGATAGCACGGCCGCTGCCAGCCGAACAGGGAGTACGAGGGAACACCCCACGGCGTACACGCGAAGTCCCGCTTGCCCTCCAGGAAGTCCAGGAACAACGGGGAGTGGTTCAGCCGCCACTTCTTCCTGCGTCCCTGCGCGAAGGCGGCGCCGAACAGCTCGCGCGTCTGCTCCACGCCGAGGAACCTGTCCTGATCCGGAGCCTTCTGGTAGGCGTAACCGGGAGAGATTTCCATCCGGTCGACCTTGAGCTCGTCGTTGAGGTAGGTCAGCACGTCGATCACGGTCTGCGGCGAGTCGGTGTTGAAGAACGTGCTGTTGGTGTAGACCTGGAAACCGGCCGCCTTGGCCTGCTTGATGGCCTCGACCGCCTGGTCGAACACGCCTTCCTTGCTGACCGACTCGTCGTGCCGTTCGCGCAGCCCGTCGATGTGTACCATCCAGGCGAAGTTCTTCGACGGCGTGAACTTGTGCAGGTGCTTGGGCAGCAGCACCGCGTTCGTGCACAGCACCACGAACTTGTGGCGCTTGACCAGTTCGTTGACCATCTCGTGGATCTGCGGGTGCATCAGCGGCTCACCTCCGGCCAGCGACACCATCGGCGCCCCGCACTCCTCGACCGCGGCGACGGCCTGCTCGACCGGCATCCGCCGCTTGAGCTCCGACGCCGGATGCTGGATCTTGCCGCAGCCCACGCACTTGAGGTTGCACGCGAACAGCGGCTCGACCTCCACGATCATGGGGAACTTCGACACCCCGCGCAGCTTCATCTTCATCAGATGCGTGCCGAGCTTGACCGACAGATGCAGCGGCAACCCCATCGTCAACTCCTGTTCAGCTCCCGCGCCGGATCTCGACCCGGGCAGGTTGCGGACGGTTGGTCTCATGCATACTTCATGTTCGCTACATACAGTTTGTATGTACGACAATACACGGGTGACCCCCACCCGTCGAGACGAGCATGTCGCCGACACCCGCCAGGCGCTGGTCGACGCGGCTCGCACGCTGTTCACCGAGCAGGGCTTCGCCGCCACCGGCACCGAGGAGATCGTGGCCGCCGCCCGGGTGACGCGGGGCGCGCTCTACTACCACTTCCACGACAAGGCCGACCTGTTCCGCGCGGTCATGGAGCAGATCGCCCGCGAGGTCGCCGAGCACCTCATCGACGCCGAACTCTCCCGGCCTCCGGCACCCGGCCCCGGCTCCGGCTCCGGCTCCGGCTCCGGCCCAGGCCCGTCGCCCGCCGGCGCCTGGGACGAGGTCCGCGACGGCCTGCGCGCGTTCCTCGACTTGTGCGTCGTCACCGACGACTTCCAGCGCATCGTGCTGGTGGAGGGACCGGCGGTGCTCGGCCACGAGGCCTGGGACGAGCTAGTAGCTCGTCACGGGTCGAACCTGCTGGCGCAGTGGCTGTCCCGGGCCGTCGAGCAGGGCCGTATCGCGCCGCTGCCGATCCAGCCGCTCACCCGCCTGCTGATCGCGATGATCTCCGAGTCCAGCCTCTACATCGCCCGCGCCGACGACCGCTCCGCCGCCCGCGTCGCCATGGGCACCGTCCTCGATCGCTTCCTGAACGGCCTGGAAACATCTCCTCAGCGTTAGCCGCCATCAGCCGCCGAAAACCCGGGGGCCCCGCCTGGCCGAAGTCGGCGCGCCTTAATGAACCGCCCCCGTGCTGAGCTCGGCGGCGTGATCCTCCGTCACGACCGCGTCCCGCGGCACTGTCCGCCGAGTATCGACATCAGCGTGAAGGTGAACGCCAGCGGACCGGTTTCCAGGCCCGCGCGCAGCGGTGACTGACCGAGCCCGGCCTGCAGCAGCAGCGTCAGCACGAACATCAGGCTGCCGAAGAACAAGAGCAGGGCGAAGTTCACGCCGATTCCGGCGGAGAAGGCCCGGTCGCGAAATAGCGGCAGGTCGAGCAGCGGCTCACCGCCCCGGCGGGCCAGCCGCCGCTCCCAGCTCACGGTCAGCGCGGAGGCGGGCAGGCAGGCCGCCATCGATACCCAGGTCCAGGTCGGCCAGCCCTCGTCGCGGCCGAGGGTCAGCGGCACCAGCGCCAGCGCCAGCGAAGCCGATACCCCGAGCGCACCGACCGGGTCGAGCCGCGGCCTGCGCTGACCCCCCCACGCGGGGGATCACAAGCGCCGCGGCGATCAGCGCGGCCGCACCGACCGGCACGTTCACCAGGAAGATCGGGCGCCAGCCCAGGCCCAGGATGTTCGCCTGGAGCAGCAGCCCGCCCAGGATCTGCCCGGACACGAAGGCCAGCCCGATGGTGACGCCGAACCAGGATAGGGCCCGGCTTCGCTCGGCAGGCGGAAAGATCGCGGTGATCAGGGCCAGCACCTGCGGCACCATCGCGGCGCCGGTAAGCCCTTGCAGCAGCCGGGCGGCGACAAGCTCGGCGGGGGACTGAGCCAGCCCGCACAGCAGCGAGGCGGCGGCGAAGCTGGCCACGCCGATCATGAACAGCCGCCGGTAGCCAAGCAGGTCACCCAGCCGTCCGCCGGTCACCATGCCGCTGGCGTACATGAACGCGTACCCGCCCACGACCAGCTGCAGTGCCGCGTCACTCACGTGCAGGTCACGCTGCAGCGACGGGGCGGCCACGTTCACGACCCAGATGTCGAAGCCCGCCATGAACATCGCCAGCAGCACCACCGGCAGCATCAGCCAGCGCCGCGGATCCGGCCCAGCCAGTTGGTCCCGACCCGGCTGAGGTGCACTATCTGGCATGGCTCCCCCACGGCAGCGAAGGTGTTCGACGATCATCGAAGTTCGACCCAGATCGAACTGTACGACAGGTGTCGAACTCCTCGCAACCTGAATTATGCTGAGGGTGTGATGGACGACGTAGTCGAGCCGGCCGCGGATGCCATGCTGCTGCCGAAGGTGCTGGCCGCGCTGGCCGACCCGCACCGGCTGGCGTCTGTCCGAGCCCTCGCGCGCAACGGCGAGTCGTGCTGTACCCAGATCATGCAGGAGGCTGGGCTCGAGCTGAGCAAGTCGACCTTCTCGCACCACCTGCGCATCATGCGCGAGGCAGGCCTGGTCACCAAGCGGATTCAGGGCGCGAAGGGCTACTCCCAGCTGCGCAAGCAGGACGTCGACCGCCGCTTCCCCGGCCTGCTTGACTCCATCCTCAACGCCGACACCCTAGCCGGACTGCACCCCTGACCGCCCGCCCCGCATCCCGCCGTCATTCATTCGGCCGAACGATCCTCGGTTACTCTCCCATCCCATCTGCGTGCCGCTGCGGCTGGGCTACTTCCTAGAGCCGTGGCAGTTGCTGGAACAACTACGGCAGACCATGGGGTGTGGCTCCTGCGGAGGGAGCCGGGTATCAGCTGGCGAGGCCGGGCCGTCGTGATGACGGCCGAGCGGACGGCGGCGGTGTTCCTGACGCGGGTGGCGTGCCCCGGATGTCCCGCTGGCCGCCCCAGGCGTCCCGCTGGCCGCTAGGGTCCCGGCTGCCCCGCGGCCAGCCCGGAAGCCGACCGGATCTCCGGCATCGCCGGCCGGCTGGTCGAGGCCGTCGAGACGGTGGTCGACCCGACCGCGGCCGAAGCCGAAGCCGAAGCCGTCCGTGCCGCCGCCGAGCAGCGTGCCGCCGCTGCCGAAGCGGCACGCGCCGACGCCGCCGCGCGGATCGCCGCCGCCGAAACCGACCGGGATGCCGTGGCCGGGCAGGCCCAGGCCGAGGCGGGCCAGCGGGTCAGCGCCGCCGAGGCCGACCGGGACCAGGCCTGCCAGGTGGCCGCGGAGGCAGAACAGGCCGCCCAGCCGTAACCGCACACCTCCCGCACCCCTGCTGCCACAATGATCCGCAGCAGGCACCGGCAAGGCAGGCCAGAACGGCCAGGTGAAACAGCGAGACCTGCTGCTAATCCGAAAATTGGTGAGTTACTGGAAGCCCGTCAGCGGCCCGACGTTAGCGTCAACGGAGCCGGGCTCGCGAAACTGGCGGGTCAGGCTGCTGGCTGGAGTGTCACGGTGCAGCCGAGCGCTTCGACCTGGCGGATGTAGTTCCGCTCGCGGCGTTCGGGTCGTGCGGGCGGCGTATCAGCCGGATCGGCAGTCGTGTAAGCGGACTTCAATTGTGCTGACTGATTTCCCTGTCGTCATGCCAGGTAGCGGTCGATTATGCCAATGAACTGGGGAATACTGAACGGCTTCGCGACAGACTCAGCGGCTCCGCTGGCTAGCAGCTCATCGATGATCTCGTCTGAGTCGCCGCTGAGGACAACCACCGGGATCGCCGCGGTAGCTGAGGAGGACGCGAGCTCCTGCAGGATTTCGCTGCCGGTTGTGTCGGGGAGGCGATTGTCGAGCAGGATGAGGGCCGGCCGCAGGTCGATGGCGGCCCTGACGCCGTCACGGCCGTTCATGGCCACGTGCAACTCGATCTGAGGGCGGCGCCTGAGCACCGCCTCGACCAGGGCGATGTTCTGCTCGTCGTCCTCGATGTAAAGCAAGGCATGGTTCATTGGGGCTCCTTCGCGGGTCCCCCGGGCAGGCCCCTGCGTAAAGCGCTTGATGCCCGGGGGTCATGCTGCAGTGATCGGCAGGACCGGCTGCGCCAGCCGGTCCTGAGCTCGGGCTGCCGCCAAGGTGCCGCCCGGGCTCGACGAGATCGATGGGCTTGCCTGGCCGCGGACGCTCGATGCGGTCAGCCAGCCGCGCATGGGATCGGTGAGCGCTCTTGCCGGCGATTACCGTGCGCAGGGCCACGATCAGGCGCTTCGCCCGGTAAGAACGGCGAAGCCAGTCATAGCGGAACCCCGCGCCCGGACCTGCCCCAGGGAGCGCCAGTCTCGCTTGACATGAGCTCACCTGATACATTCGCCTCTTACTTACCTAAAGTCATCATGTAATTACTATATGCTACTGTAACTATACAGGCTTGTCGTCGCGGGAGTATGCCTCCGCACTGGCCTTGTTCGCATCATTGAAGGATGGCGGAAAGTCATTTGATCTGGCTGCCAAGGCTCCGCGGGTCCGGTGGCCGGGCTGCTCGGGGCCGGACGGGCGGAGGCCAGCTGCGAAACGGCTCAGCGCTCGATGTCGTCATGAGCAGCGAACGCCGCCGCGATCGCGCGCGCGTCGGACAGATATGCCGTGACCTGCGGTGCAGTGTGCGTACCGGAGGGATGAGAGGAATCAATCCTGATGACCGGCTGCACCGGCTCCGGGCCGCTGCACTGCGGGCCGCGGCTCGTCAGGTGGCTGGAGCGGATGCGAGGCCGGGATCATGATCCCGGGGGGGAACGGGTACTCGGTTGACATCGCTGCTATCTCCGGCACGCCCGGGCTCTCGGTAGTCCTCGTCGACGAGAACCAGAAGATCATGTCCTGGAATGAAACGGCCGCCGATCTTTTCGGCGTGCCGGCTGGGCAGGCACTGGGGCGGACGGTCGCCGACGTCGCGGGCCAGCCGCGCACCGTGACCGGCTTGGGCCGGGAAAGTCTCGCCCCAGTCGTCGCCGCGGAGGGAGGGTGGTCCGGCTCACTGCTCTTCCAGCGGCAGGACGGCTCGGAGTTCCTGATCCAGGCGACCGGACTGCGAGTGCCGCTGGAGCGGGGTACCGGAACCTTGTGGATAGCGCATCTGCCCGGCAAAAACAGCGATCAGCAGGCGCTGGGCGAGGCGCTGGCGCTTGCCGCCGCCGAGCGCCGGCGGCTCACGATGATCGCCGAGGCCGGCAAGCTGTTCGGCTCAAGCCTGGACCTGGACGTGGTCCTCGACCTGGTGGCAACCAAGACGGCGCAGGCCCTGGGTGACTGCTGTGTCATACGCCTGCTCGATGAGTCGGGTGAGTTCCTGCTGCCCACCGCGATGCACCACAACGATGCCCTCCGTGCCCAGGCGTTCGAAGATTCCGGGGACGGGCGCCCGGTGCCCGCAACCGGCTCACTTGCCGAGAGAGCGCTGCGAACCGGTCAGGCGATCTTGATGGCGCGGTTCGATCCGGCCGGCGCTGTGCTGCCAGGCGACCCAGACTGGACAGCCGCCCGCGCCGGACTACGCAGTTTGATCATTGCGCCGCTGATCGCGGGGGGCATGGCCCTCGGCGTGCTCGTTGCCTTCCGCGACATGACCGAGGAGCCGTACGACGACATCGACCTTGAGCTCTGCGCCGACCTGGCTGAGCGGGGCGCCCAGGCCATCTATAACGCACGGCTGATGGCCGATGTGGTGCGCGCCGATGCCGAGCGGGCCGCGGCGCAGGACCGGCTCCGGCACGCCGAGCGGATGGAGAGCCTGGGCCAGCTGGTCGGCGGGATCGCGCACGACTTCAACAACCTGCTGAACGTGATCGCCTGCTTTAGCGACATGCTCGCGGAGGAGATAGCGGGCCTGGCGGCCGAGGACGCGCGGCTGGGCAGCGTGCTCGGCGACATCGAGCAGGTCCGCGGCGCGGCGCAGCGGGCGATCAGGCTGACCCGCCAGCTGCTGATCTTCGCCCGCAGCGATGTCGTGCACCCCGAAGTGCTCAGCCTCAACGAGGTCATCGCCGGCCTGGAGCAGCTGCTGAGCCGCACCCTCGGCGAGCACATCGGCCTGACCGTCGCACCCGCCGGTGACCTGTGGCCGGTCAAGGCCGACGCCGGCCAGCTCGAGCAGGTCCTGGTCAACCTCGCCGTCAACGCCCGCGACGCGATGCCCGGCGGCGGGAAGCTCACCATCGACACCGCGAACATCACCGTGGACGAGGCCTACGCAGAGGGCCGGCCCGGCCTTACGCCAGGCCGCTACACCCGGCTGCGGGTCTCCGACACCGGCACCGGCATTCCCCCCGAGGTACTCGCCCGCGTGTTCGAGCCGTTCTTCACCACCAAGCCGGCGGGCAAGGGCACCGGGCTCGGCCTCGCGACGTTCTACGGCATCATCACCGGCGCCGGCGGCCACGCCCAGATCTACTCCGAACCCGGGATCGGCACCACCGTCACCGGCCTGCTGCCCGCCACCAGCGAGGAAGCGGCCAGCTCAGGGGCACCGCCCGCCGCACCCCCCCGCGGCCGCGGCGAGACGATCCTGCTCGTCGAAGACGAAGCCAGCCTGCAGGAACTGGCCAGCCGCATCCTGACCCGCAATGGGTACAAGTTCTGCATGGCTCGCACAGCGTCACAGGCGCCCGGCATCGCAGCTGACACCGGGCAGACCATCGACCTGCTGCTCACCGATGTGGTCATGCCCGAGATGCTCGGCAACGAGGTGGCCAGGCGGGTGCACGCCGTCCGCCCGGCCCTGCCCGTCCTGTACATGTCCGGATACGCACAGCCGATCCTGGACACCCACGTCGCCTTCGCCAATCAGGTCGACCTCCTGGAAAAACCGTTCTCCGAGGCCACCCTGCTCACCCGCGTCCGCCGCGCCATCGACAACGGCACACATCCCGCCGCCCCCGCTGGTAAGACGTGACTGCTACATCATGCCTCCCGATAAGCCGCCCCGCGGGTAGGCCGCGACGCTTATCTGCTGTCCTCGGATCTTGAAAGGAACGGGCCGCCTCTTCCTCGCCCGACAACGGCGCCGACCGGCATACTTCTACCTCGCCCGACCGCGCCCATGATCCGCCGATCCCGCCGAGAGCGACGGCCCGAAGTTCAGCGAGCCCGCCAGAGCAGCTACGGACTCAAGCCCATCCAGCCGACCGCCCCAGGCAATGGCGGCAGCGAACCTCAAGCCAGAGCCCGAGGAGATGGAATGGCCGCGCATGTCGCGAGTGAGCCCGCAGATCACTGGGGCCTCCCGGCAGGTAGACGCGCGGGCGCGGGCGCGCCCAGGCGGGCCTCCCGGAGCCCGGCGCGGAGCATCCGGCGGGGCGGCGGCGAGCTGCTCGGGCATGTCCTGGCGGGTCCCGGGCGGCGCCCCGGCTGGCAGCCAGCCGCCGGTGGACGCCGCGTGCGCGGCGGCGGCGTGCTCGTCGCCCCCGGCGGCGAGGCTGATCATGTCGCCGGGGACCCTGGCGTGCAGCCGGAATGGCCCGGTGGTGGTCTCGGCGGTGGTGGTCACGAGGTGGTGCCCTGGGCGCCGGCGCGGGGGGCGGGGGATCTCGCCCCGGTCCAGGCGGCCTTGCCATTCCTGCTGAAGCCGGTCCAGTTCCCTGAGCCGTGCGCTGTCGCGGCTGCCGAGCTGCCAGGCCCGGATCAGCATCCTGATCACGATCACGGCCGGCAGCGCCACGCCGAGCCACTGCCACCAAAGGCCGTGCGGGCCGGCCGCGTAGGTGGCGAACACGACCGCGATGATGAGCAGGAAAAGGCCGGCCATCACGTGCAAGACGTACCGCAAAGACCGCGGGCGGTTGTTCCGGTAGGACCATTCCCGCAGGTAACGGTCGTGGAATTCCTCCCAGGACGTGGCTTGTTCTGGCGGGAGCAATCGGCGTGCCACCCTGATCTCACCTTCGTTCTGGTATCAGCGTGCGGCCTGGGTGTTCCAGGGCTGCTGACCGGTCAGCACGTCGTGTCGCCAGGCGCCGGCCGTGCCGGGGATGGTCGTGCCGGCGATGCCGGTGGTGGTCCAGCCGGCCAGGCCGCAGACGGCGTCGATGGTGCGCCAGCTGAATTCGCTCGCGCTCCTCATCACCCACGCATCATCGGTCATGTGAGCGATGCTGCGGAACAGCCCGGGCGCGACCCGCAGTTCGCCGTCGCCGGCAGGCAGGACGTTCCACATCTGTTCGGTGCGCCCGGTGGTGCTGAAGATTTCCGCGAGCCGGGCGCCTGTGGAGGATTTGTTCGAGTCCCCTATCGTGCACCGGATCCACCACGGAGCCCGGATCCACCACTTCGCGGTCTTTGCCCAGGCCGCCGCACCACGGACCCGGCAGGTGCCATCACGTCACACGGGACCGCGGGCCCCGGCGGGGCCGCCCAATGGGCAGGGCCACCGTCGCGCTGGCCCCTTGTCATCCCGGCTCCCGCGGCATCAGGACCCAAGCCGGGAGGACAGTTCCTAGTCGAATTACATGCCGTTATCGCTTGATCCGCGATGCTGTCCTGTGCTGGAGAGGTCCGCCAGGAGCTGGTCGGCTACGGTCTCTTCGTAGACGGCCCGTCCGGTCGCGTGCATCGCCTCGCCCAAGGCGGGTTCCCAAGGTGTCGGCACCGGGTCTCCAGCCAGGGCAACCGCCGCATCCCCGGCCTGGACGCCCGACAGGTAGTCGCTCGCGGTCATCCGCCATGGCCGGGCGCCGTGGCGGTCGATGATCTTCGCTGCGATGGCCACGCCCGGCCAGTCGAAGTCGCCGTGGTACGCCAGTTCGCCGCCGGCCGCTACGGCGAGCCGGACCAGCGTGTGAAACGCGGTGGAGGGCTGGCCTTCCGCGCAGAGCAGCGGTGGGCACCTGGGGCCGAGTTCCGCGCAGGCCCGCCTGAGCACGGCCGGATTCTCGCACGCGAATATCCGGACCGGGACAAGCCGGATCGAGTGGGCGCCAAGCTGGTGCAGCGTCACCTGGAACGGGGTCCCGTAGCGGGCCGCTCCGGTCAGCCATTCCCCTAGGCCAGGTCCCTGCGCGGGAAGGTTGAGGACGAGGACCCGGCTGGCCAGGTCGTCGACGATGACGTCGGAAAGGTCCCAAAGCTCACGCCGTTGCGCGGCGGAGGCCGGACGGTCTACGCCTTCGCGGAGGGCCAGCGCCCGCATGACCAGGGTGGCGAGCGTGGTGCCGTGATTCAGGGCCTTCGTGTCGCCGGTGATGCGGGCGGCGAGCGCGGGCAAGGCGACCGGCGGGATGTCGGCTGGCCGGGCGGCCAGGAACTCAAGGAGCCGGACGGCCTGACCCAGAACCGTCGTGTCGCCGGCGCCGGCCAGGCGGGTGATCGTTCCGTCCCTGGTCAGGCTGGCCAGCCAGGTGCGGTGCCAGGGACAGGACTCGGTCAGCGGGCTGTCCTGCGCCACCGCGATCAAGCCCGCGCGGGCGTCGGCCAGCCGTGCGGTCTCGGCAGGCCGGTTGCGCAGAGGCTCGCCCAGGCCAGCCAGCACGTCCGCCAGGCCGAGGCCGGTCGCCCGGCGCAGAGCGACATCGAGGGCGGCCAGCGGCACGGTCATGCGCCTGGTTCCCGCGGGCTGGTGGATCCCGGTAATGCCGATGATCGCCTTGCGCTCGCCGTCGTCCGGGTCCGCGACGCTGATCCGGCCGGTCAGCTGGCCGCCGGTCCGCTCCAGGGATCTGCGGGCCGCGGTCAGCAGCCGCCGGTACTCGGGCCCGCGGTACCGGTCAAGCTCCGGTGGGCCGCTCATGCTGTCTCACTCTGAGTCCGTGTCCTCGTCGAGGTCATCTTCGGCGGTCACGAGCGTGCCGCCCGCCTCGGCGGGGACGTGCCGGGTGGGGCGGAAGCCGAGCAGTTCGGCGGCGAGGTCCTCGTTGCCGGCATACCCGGCGTCGGCGTCGATGAGCTGTTCGCCGTCCCAGAGAACAAGCAGCGTCGACACCGCATGAGTGGCCTTGTCGTGCCGCATGTCGTAGTGCGCGATCAGCGGAACGGTCGGATAGCGGACCCAGAGGTCGTGTCCGGTCATGAACAAGTCGAGGTCGAATTTGACCGTCAGGCCAAGCAGTTCTGGCTTGAACGTGTCGTCGATCCCGGCGAACGCCTCGTCCAGCGCCACCATCCGCGGGCACGTTGGCTTGGAGGATGAGTACAGCGCGTTGGCGGCGGCGAACAGCGGCATGTGGATCGCGGCGGACTTCTCTCCGCCGGACATCTCGGAATGCTTCTTCCTGGTGAGCCGCTGCGGGGGAGTGCCGGGGGAGAGCAGCTGGAGTTCGAAGGCGTGCCAGGACCGGTAGTCGAGCACCGCGGCGAGCACTTCCCGGTAGGTGTCGCGCGGATTGCTCGCGCGATGGTCATGGATCATCGCCCGGAGTAGCGCACGCAACTCGGTCAGCCCGTCGGGACCGAGGCCGGCGGCGTCGCGGTCCAGCAGGCGTGACACCGCGGCCTGCTGCTCGGTCCGTTTTTCCGAACGAACCCAGCTGATCCCGATGGCCATCCCCGAGGACATCGGCTTGGAGCGGGTGTCGGCATCCATCGCGGCGACCAGGTCTTTGGCCGCAAGCACCCGGGAGTGGATCTGCTGGGCGAGCGTGCTGAGCAGCGAATCCTCCAGCACCGTCCGTTCGCGCTCCTCCAGCAGGACGCCCTGGTTCTCCACCTCTTCCGCGATCTTGCGGGCGAAGGCGGCGGCGGACCTGCGCCCCTCGCCGGTGGCGACCTCGACGACGAAGGGCGCGCTGCCGGTCAGGTCGGCCTGGTAGCCGTCCTCACCTGCCTTGAGCGCGTTTTCAAATTCGCGGTAAGCGCTCCACATCCGGTCCACGGAGTTCTTCAGTACGCCCTCGGTGACCGCCCGCCCGCCGCTGGTCGCGGCGGTGTAGGCGTCAAGCAGCGCGGTAACCCCGGCGGGCAGCATCGCGCGGATGGCCTCGACGGGATCGGCCTCGACGGGATCGGCCTCGACGGGATCGGCCTCGACGGTGGCTACCCCTGCGGAAAGGGCGGCGGCTGCCTGCTCCGCGTCTGGCCATGAGCCGGTGCCCGGCCAGGGCGCGGTTTCCGTGACGCCAAGCAGCGGGCGCAGGTCGCCGTGGGTGTACGGCGCGAACACGGCCGCCTGGGCGAACAGCTCGGACATCGCCACGGTCAGCGCCTCCCCGCCGCGCTGCAGGTCCCGTCGTGCGGCCACGAGCTTGTCGTGTTCGGCCGCGGCGTCAGCGCCGGCGCGCTTGGCCTCAGCTTTGGCCGCCCGCAAAGAAAGTTCGGTCTCGGATATTTCGGCGCTGATCTGCTCGTACTCGCGGCCACTGGCCTGCTCGAGGACGCGAAGTTCCTCGTCGCTGGCCAGGTAAGCGGCGTGCCGTTCTGAGAGCAGCTCGGCGGTTTCTTCGTTCTCGCCGCCGAGACGATCGATGCGGGCGCGCCGGCCCTTGAGGTCCGCGGCGAGGTCGGCCGCCTGGCCGCGGGTGCGGACGAGTTCTTCGGCCGCGCGCTCGAAGTCGGCCACGGCCCGCTCCACCGCGCTGACCTCGTCTGGGCCGGCCGGCATGTCCCGGTCGGCGGCCGTCCGGCGCAGCCGGCGGGTCCGCGCGTCGAGTTCGGCGATCTTCCCGTCGAGAGCCGTCTTCGCCTTCTCGAGCTGGCCGCGGGCCGCCGACAGATGGGCCGCGCTGTCGCTGACCTGCTGCAGCGCATCAAGAACCGGCGCGGTCCTTGGCAGCTCGCGCCGTGCGAGTTCGGAGTTGGCCAGGGCTTGCCAGACGAGGCTGAGCTCGGCCACCAGCTCATCTCGCTGCCGCCTGACCTCAGCGATCTGCCGGTCGAGTTCGGCCAGACGAAGGCGGCGCCTGGCCGCCCGGTTGGTCGCTCCGATGAACTCCAGAGCCGGCTTCGGCCGCGCGCCGAGATGCAGACCATAGCTGAACTGTCCCTGCGTGGTAACAAAAGGCACAGGAATGATGTCGGAGATCTCGTGGGATAGGGCGATCGACGCGAGCACGGCCCGCACGAGCGCGGGCTCGACCAGGTCTTGCTGCTCCGGGACGAGTATGTCGGCGAGGGTGCGCCCGGCTGGCCGCGCCGCAGGCGGCAGCGCCACCAGGTAGCCATCGGCCTCGGCCGCGCCGACGGCCGCCATGGTCAGTCCCGGATCGGGATGAACCCAGGCGGTGAGCAGGCCGGCGCCGTACAGCGCGCCCTCGATCGCGGCCGCGGTGGCGGCGTCCACCCCGTCGCGGAAATCGATGAGCTGCCATAGGGGTGCCCCGGCCCGTTCGGCCCGGTTGGCAGGCCGCAGATCGGACGCCGGCGGTCCGTCAGCACGCTCGCCCGCTACGGTCTCCCGCTCGTTGGCCAGCCGCGCCGCGGCTTCGCCGAGCTCGGCGTCGCGGGTCTTGAGCCGTTGGCCCTGAGCGGCCAGCGCACGGCCGCGTTCGGCGGTCAGCGTGCCGAATAGCTCGGCCAGACTCGGCGCGTCCGGTTCACCGATCCCGTCCAGCGCCGCCGCGAGCTGTCCGGCCTGGCCGGCGGTGACGGCGGCGTAGGGCTCGTCGCCTATCCACCGGCCCGCCCAGACGGCGAGCTGCCCGGACAGGTCCGCGCGGGCAGCCGCCAGCCGGTCGTCGGCTTCGCGGCAGGACGCCTCGCTGGTGTCCATCAACTGCCGGGCCGTGCCGAGCGCGCTCTCCGCGCCGACCCGGTCCCGTTCGGCGTCGCGGACAAGGCCGAGATGGTCGCGGACCTCGCGGATGTCATCGCGCCGGGCGGCGGCCCGCGCCTTCGCCGTAACCGGCAGGTCCTCGCCGGTATCGGCGGGTAGACCGTCGCGGCTGATGCCGGAGCTGCCGGCGGTCTCGGTGAGGCGGCGCGCGTACCGGTCGATCGTCCGGCCGGCCTCGGCCAGCCGGTCCGCCACGATGGCCGCCTGTGCTGACTCCTCTGACACATTGGCGCGAGCGCGGGCCAGCCGGCCCTGCTCCGCCGCCAGGTCCCGTTTCTCCTTGTCGAGCTGGCCGCGCCTGAGCGCGAGTTTCTCGTGGTCTTTGTACCCGTCCCGGTTCCTCAGCGCGAACAGGCGTGCCTGGTACGTCTGTTCGCTGGTCCTCGCGCCTGCTTCGGCTTCCCGCCACCGCTGTTCCTGCGAGCCCGCCCGGGAGACCTCCCGGGCGGCGTGGGAGATGGCCGCCAGGAACCCGCCCGCCGCCGACGCCCGCGCGGCCACTTGGTCAAGCTCGTGCCGCGTATAGGCGCGGAGGTAGAAGACATACTGATCGAGGAAGGCACGCACCGCCGTGTCCGCGGCGGCCAGGTCGTCGTACTGCTTCTGGACGGCGGCCAGGTTCTCGAAATCCCTGGCCGCCTGCGTGACCAGGTCGTCATCGACCGGACTCAGACCCGCGGTGAGTGTCTCTGACACCTTGCCCGGGTCCAGGTCCTTGGCCAGCAGCGGGCGGCGCAGCGCGATCAGCAGGTCAAGCAGCTGGGTGTACCGTTCCCGGCCGAGCCCGAACAGCCGTGCGTCCACGGCGTCGGCGTACGTGCCTCTCCTGTCGCCGTAGTACGCGTCGCGCCCGAGGATCGCGGTCAGCTGCTTGGTCGTCAGCGGCCGGGAATCGGCGGACAGCAGGCCGAAATCGATGCCCATGCGCTGGTCGGTGACGTAAAACGACGGGCGAGGACGGTCCATGTTCTTGTGCACGGACAGGCCGATGACCAGGGTCACGGTCTCGCCAGGCCGCCCGAACTCCATCCACACGTAGCCATGCTCGGAATCCTGCCCGCGGTAGAGCAGGTTCGCCTTCATGGTGCGGTTCTCGCCGCTGAACGGGTCAAGGCGGCGGGCGTCCAGGCTGCCGTCCAGGACGAACGGAAAGAGAACCTCGAGCGCCTTGGTCTTGCCTGAGCCGTTGTGGCCGCGCAGCGCGAGCCGGCCGTCGGCGAAGACGAACTCCTCGTCGAAGTAATCCCACAAGTTGATGATCCCGGCGCGGACCGGCCTGAACCGGGTCTCGGTCATGCGGGGTCCTTCCGTCATCTCCCGGAGAAGTCGAACATGCCCTGGCCTTCGCGGCGGGCACCGTCTGGCAGCGCCGCGGTGATGTTACGGTAGCGCGCGGCCGCGGGCAGGATCGCCGCGCCGCCAGGCATCCGCCGGATCAGCCGCAGATCATCCAGGAGCCGGATCGCGGCATCGAGCAGTCCGCGGCGGTCGTATTGCCACTGCACGGTGAACGAGGGCGGGCCGAAGTGCTCGTACAGCTCGTCCAGCATGCGCTCCAGCCGGGTCCGGTCCACAAAGGGCACCTCGAGCGGCCCGCCGTGGGCCGCGGTGCCTTCGGCCGCGGCGCCAAGCCAGGGTGCCCAGGCCGCCGCGTCATGATCAGCCGCGCCGCCCGGCATCCCCGTGTCGATGCGTTCCAGTAGATCGCGGAGGTCATCGGCGGCGGAAGGAACGGGTATCCGGGTCAGCGCCGGCCCGTCGTCCGGATCGGAAAGGACGTCCGCGATCTTCGCGAGCAGCAGCCCAGCGGTCCGGTTGATCGCGCCGCCCCGCCCGGGGAACGGCTGATCGGTAAACCGGCCGCCCGGGTCGACCAGCATCACGCCCTCGGCCCGCCGCTCCACCACGAGCCCGGTAAGCCTCGCCAGGTTGTCCGCCAGGTCGGTGCTGCGGAGCGCGGCGGCGGTCTCGCCATCAAGGGTCGCGTAATAAAGCACCGGGTGCTCGATCAACAGGCGCCGGGCCCGCCGCGCGGCCGCCTCCCGCTGCGCGGACCTCCGGCTGCTGATGTCGGGGACGTCGAGCAGCCCGGCGGCCCCGGCCAGTTGCTGGATCGGGCGCGCAGGCCGGAACAGTGCGGCGCACACGTCGTGGTCGATGTCGTAAAGGGCATCGCCGCGGTCGCTGTCATGCGCCCAGTTCTCCGCCGAGCCGTCGGAAAGGCGCAGCGCGTCATGGTCGGTGAGCCAGTCAAGGACGTCGACGACCGCGCGCTTGTGCTCGGTGATGGTGGCATCGAAGCCGAGACCGTCGATCGCGTTGGCCGTCGGGGCGAAGGCGCGGACCAGGTCCGCGAGGCTGATCTCGATCCTGGACCGCTGGAAGATGGCCAGCGCCAGGCACAGGTAAGACAGCCGTCGCCGGTCGAACTGCCTGCCGCTTCTGGCCGTGAAGACCGAACGCTGCGTCGCGTCGAGCGTGTCGAGCCGCCGCAGGAGCCGCACCTGGTGCGCGGTCGCGATCAGCGTGTACCCGAGCAACTCGGCGAAGTCCCTGGCGATCAGGTCGGCCCAGCGCAGCACCGAGGCCAGCGCGTCCGCCCGGGGACGCGTCGCGGTGATGAGATCGTTCGTCAGCACCAGCCGGACGGCGTACTGATACGAGCCTAGATCACTCGAGGAGACCCCGTCGGCAGCCCGCGGCTCAGCCACTGGTCGCCGCCTGCCTGACCCGGGCTGGCGACCGGGGCCGGGCCGGCGTGATTTCCAGGCTGAGGCCGGGCAGGTGCAAGACTCCGTCTGCCGTGCGCACGCGGCTGCCGGCCTCGGAAGGCACCAGCCGGAGCGTCATCACATCGTTCCCGCCGGTCCCGCCGGTGATTCGCCCGGCCACGACGGACCTGGCCTCGAGCGCGCGGGTCAGCAGCTTGAGCAAGACGCTGGTCTGGGCCTCGTCAAGTGCCCCTTCGCTAGCCTCCGGACTGAGCAGGTGCTGCGCGGCGTCGCGCTCCGCCGCTCGCTGCCTGGCCTGGCGGGCACGCAGTTCGGCCCGGATTCCGGCTTGGGCCGCCAGCCGCTGCGGGACGCCAGGACTTGGTGCCTTGCCGCGGCGGAACAGCGTCATCGAGACCTCCACGCCGGGCGCGTCCAGCCAGGACAGCCGCGGCGAAATCAGGTCGCTGTCGTCGTGCACGCCGCCGACGTGGCGGGCCAGCCGCAGGTTGAACGCGGCCGACATCAGCGCATGAGCGGCGTCCTCGTCTGCCGCGTCGAACACCCACTGCGCCAGCTGCCTGAGCTGCGTGGACCGGTTGACCCCGCCCCGCTGCGCCTCGGTGATCTGGCGTAGCAAGGCGATCACGCTGGACACGCCGGCCCTGGTCGCCGTGGCCAGCTCGGCGGCGCGCGAATGCTCGCCCGCCGCGGCGACGAACCATGCCCGGATCCCCGCCCACCGGCGCCGCCACTCATCGAGCACTTCGTCCCGGTGCATCAGCGGCCGGTCATCGGCCTGCGCCGCGCGGTTCAGCAGCGTCCCGATACCGGTCGCCTCGACCTGCTCGACCGCCTGGGCCAGTCGCGGCAGGTACCGGTCGAGTTCGGCCATGAAGTCGCTCATGTGCGCCATCAGCGCGTGCTTGTAGCGCAGGAACATCTCAGGTGACGCGTCCGTGGAGCGGGTGATGTCGCCGAGGATCAGGTGAAACCGCGCGGACCGCCGGGCCATATCCTCCATGACCCGGTCCAGGCTGCCCAGGCGGCGCACGATCTCCTCGCCGTCGTCGTCGCGGTTCGCCTCCGCCAGGCCGCGCAGGTCACGCACGATGTCGGAGAACACGAGCCGGGACAGGTTCGCGTCCTGCAGCCGCGCGGCCAGCACGCCCTCGACCGCCGTATAAGCCAGGTGCCCGAGTTCGGTGAACTGATAGACCGACTGCCGGTTCCGGTAGCGCGCCAGGCTCCCGGCCCGCGACGCGTCCTCCAGCCGGTGCAGCACGCCGTCGTCGGACAGGTTGTCCAGCCGTTCCCGCAAGTTGCCCATGTTCGAAGGAACGCCGTCGTGCCCGGCCGCCAGCTCGCTCAGAATGGCCGTCACGTCGTCGGTGTGGGACTGCGCCACATGCATCCCGCGAAGCCGGTCCATCGCGCGCAGCACCCACAGGTACGCGAGGTAGTCGTCCCGGCGGGTGAAGTTGAACAGCCGGAACCTGTCGCTGACCGCCAGCGCGTCAAGATCGTAGGAGTCGGCTGAGCCGCCTGCCATCGCCACCGCCACCGCGAAGTCCTGTTATTGCCCGCCCGAACACATGATGCTGACGTTGGTTACCCTATGCGCTATTGGCGGTGCAGCGCGGCGGCGACCAGCAGCAGGAGCCTGCCCGGCTGCGGGACCGCTGCGAGACGTCATGGGAACCATGACTTCGGCGGGAGATGCTCCCCGCGTTCACGCAGCCTGACCGGTGATGGCTGGCCGCTTTTCAGCCGCCTCGCCGTCTTTGTCGATGCCCGGCTGCACCGTCTTTTTCGGGGCGTTCGACGCCGGCAGGAAGACCAAGGTCAGGACGACGCCCGCCACGGCGATGCCGGCGGACACGACAAGCGCTAGGTCCATGCCGTGCACGAAGGCCATCCGCACCGAGGTGAGCAACGCCGCCGAGTGCAGCTTCGAAGCGACCGCCACGCCGCCGAAGACGCTCTGCCGGACGGTCGCGGCGGCGGCCGCCGGCAGACCCGGCAGGTGCAGGCGGGCCAGGTAGCCGGCGCTCAGCACGCTGCCCAGGACGGCGATGCCGAACGGACCCCCGGTCTTGTTGACCGCCTGAAGCACGGCGGAGCCGATGCCGCTCTTGTCCGCGGACAGCTCGACCAGCGCGGCGGACATGGCGGTGGCCATGGCGATGCCCGTCCCTAGTCCGGCGACCGCCATCCACGCCGCCACGAACAGGCCGCTCGAGCCGGCGCTCGTCATAGCCCCGGTGAACAGCCCGGCCGCGAGCAGGGCGAACCCGGCGGTCACGGCCACCTTGGCGCCGACCAGGCGGACCACGAGGGACGCGGGAACGGCTCCGGCCAGCAGCCCGGCGACCAGAGGCAGCAGCCGCAGGCCCGAGCCCATGGCGTTCACGCCGAGCACGCCCTGGAAATACTGCGGCATGGTGAACAAGATGCCGAGCATGGCCAGGATCGGTACCACGGCCAGGATCACGCCCCAGGTGAACGAGGCCGAGCCGAACAGGCTCAGATCCAGCAGCGGCTGACCGCCGGGCCGGCGGGTCAGCCGCCGTTCCCAGGCGAAGAAGCCGGCCAGCAACGCCACTCCGGCGATCATCAGGGCCAGGGCCCCGGTGTCGGCCCAGCCGTCTTGGCCGGCCTGGATCAGGCCGTAGGTCAGCACCACCAGCCCGGCGGCCGAGACCGCCACCCCCGCCAGGTCCAGGCCTGGGCGCTGGGCGGCGCGGGACTCCGGCACCAGGGCGATGACGGCGGCCAAGCCGACCATGACGACCGGCACGTTGATCAGGAACACCCAGCCCCACCAGTAGTTCGTGAGCAGCCAGCCACCGAGGATCGGGCCGATCGGGAAGGCCACGAAGGTGACCCCCGACATCACCCCCACGGCTTTCGGCCGCTCCGCCTTGCTGAACAGCACCGTGAGGACGGAGAACGCCATCACGATCAGCCCGGCGCCGCCGAGCCCGACCACCACCCGGGCGGCCAGGAACTCCGCCACCGACGTGGAGTACGCGCACGCCACCGATCCGATCCCGAACAGCGCCAACGAGATGAGCAGGACCTTCTTGCGGCCGTAGCGGTCACCCAGGAGGCCAGCCGGGAGCATCGCCGCGGCTAGGACGAGGAAGTACCCCGAGGAGAACCACTGCAGGTCGGACTCCGACGCGTGCAATGCCTTAGCCAGCGTGGGCAAGGCCACGCTGAGCACCGTTCCGTCGATACCCACCGTCAGGGCGGCCAGGCCGAGAGCACCCAGCGCCCACCATCTTCGTGTTCCGGAGACCGTCATGGGTGACGGCGCGCCAGCGAGGACAATGGTCACGACGTTTCTCCTGTAGCTGAGGAGGCGTCGAGCCCGTACGGGGCGACAAAACCGCAGGCGGTCGTCCTACCGAACCAGGCGTCTCATGGAAATCTGCCCACCGCGCCACCAGGGTCCGGAGCAACGCTCCCGGAAGCTGCCCAAGTCGCCAAGCAGAGTCCAACACGGCTACGGGACTACTCGTCGTGCCATTCACCACGCTACAGCAGGCCATAGTGGACTTCAACAAACGCTGGCTTAACTACGCGTGCCTATGGCAGGCGTCTGCCGCTGAGGATCCGGTGCGTCCCGCGAGACCCGCAACGGCAGGCGTGCGAGTACGAGGACGACACCGCCGAGGGCGACGGCGGCGCCGACGGCCAGTGCTATCTCGTTGCCGCTCATGAACGCGGCGCGGGCAGCCTGCGCGAGCAGGGGGCCGGTGGCGCCCCCGGCGCGAGCGGCCACGGCGAGGGCACCGCCGAGTGAGCCGAGGATGGTCTGCACCGGAGCGGCCGGCAGGTGCCGGCCGGCCAGCGCCGCCCTCATGTGATCCTGGTACCGAGTCGACAGCACGCTCCCGATCACCGCGACCCCGAGCGCACCGCCGACCTGCAGCGCCACGGCGTTGGAGGCTGATCCCGTCCCCGAGTCACCCTGCGGCACCGATCCCACGACGGAGTTCGTCGCCGTCGGCAGCAGGAGACCAGCTCCTAGCCCGACCAGCAGGAGGCCGGGCACCACGTCTGCGTAGGTCGTGGCAGCCGCGGACACCGCCGAGACCTGCCACAGACCACCCGCGACCGCCGCCAAGCCGCAGGCCACGGTGAACTTGAGCCCGATGACGCGGCCGAGCAGCGGGGACAACGGGGCGCTCACGCCCAGCACGGCGGCCATGGGAAGGATGCGCAGCCCCGCCGCCAGAGGCGACAACCCGAGGTCGAACTGCAGGAACTGGGTCAGCACGAACAGCGCGCCGAGCAGCCCGAAGACCCCGAGGACTTCAGCCGCTGCGGCCACAGAGAACCGCCGGTCAGCAAAGAATCCCAGCTTCAGCATCGGGTGGTGGCTGCGGGCCTCCCAGCCGACGAAGGCGCCGAGGACGGCCAGGCTGGCCAGCCCGGCTCCGACTACCTTCCCGGAGCCCCAGCCGCTTGCCGGAGCTTCGATGACCGCCCACAGCAGCAGGCCAAGGCCGGCGATCGACAGCACCGCCCCCCAGGGATCGGGCCGGCCGGCGGCCGGGTTCTTCGAGTCGGGCACAAGCAGCAGGGCACCTGTGAACGCGGCGGCCACGATCGGGACATTGACCAGGAATATGGAGCCCCACCAGAACCGGGCGAGCAGCAGGCCGCCGGCGATCGGGCCGATCGCGATGCCGAGCCCGATGGTCGCGGCCCAGGCGCCGATGGCGCGGGCCCGCTCCGCCGGGTCGCGGAACAGGTCGTTGACGATCGACAGCGACGCGGGAATCGTCAGGGCCGCGCCGGCCCCCATCACCGCTCGCCACGCGATCAGCAGATCCACAGAACCGGAGAACGCGGCGCCGACCGACCCCCCGGCGAAAACGCCCAGGCCGATGAGGAAGAACCGCTTGCGCCCGAACCGGTCAGCCAGGCTGCCGCCGACGAGCAGCAGGCCCGCGAAGACCATCGCGTAGGAGTCGACGATCCACTGCAGCTCACTGGAGGTAGCGGCCAGCTTCCTGACCAGGACGGGCAGGGCCACGTTCAGGATGGTGTTGTCCACATTGACGATCAGGGCGGAGGCGCACAGCACCACCAAAGCGGCCCATCGGTGCCGACGCGGCACTGCGGAGAGCCTGAGTGCGGGGCCTGCTGCGCCAGCGGAATTTACCATCGGAACTTCCTGGAGGCCCATCGTAACGTTGGACGTGGCGCCGCCGGGGTCCAGAGCAGGTGTCTTAACCGTACACCCAGAAGATATTGCGGCCGGCCGGGGTGGCCCGGTGCGGGGTCCACCGCTGTCGCAGCTTGGGCCAGCTCAGATCCACCGCGAGTTTCCCGCCGCCGTACCAGACCGCGCCGCAGGCGAAAGAAAGGCCAGCGGCGCCCGCGGGCAATTCGGAGATCCTGGGGACGTGTTTACAAGCCGATGACATTGCCGAAACCCGCAGGTAAACAAACTGTGTAACGTCTGATCATGGGAATATAGAACTCGGGAAGGGCGCTATCCTGATTGCGTAAGCCATTGCGCTTAATAGAATAATCAAGGGAATTAAGATCGTGAGTAAGCAGGCCGGCCCAGAGGCTGCGGCCTGGCAGATTTGGATGCCAGGCGCTGACCGCAGGCATGCGGCAGCGCACCACTGGATCCATCAGATCGTCGCGGCGCGTCCGGCCCCTGGCCAGGTGCTGCCCGGGGAGTTCTTTCTGCGGGACGGCACCCCTGCGATGATCTGGCCGCTGCTGCCCACCGATGCCGATACGTTGCGCGAGGGGTTCCGCCGGCTGTCGCCGGATTCGCGCCAGCGCCGGTTCCTGGCGGCGCTCGGCGATCTCGATGACCCGATGATCAGGCTGCTTGTCGACAGCGTTGACGGCGTCCATCACATTGCGCTCTTGCTTATCGCGCTGCCGCCGGAGGGTGAGGAGGGGCCGGCCGGGGTCGCCCATCTCGTGCAGGATCCCGCCGATCCGGCCAGTGCCGACATCGCCGTCACCGTCCTCGACGACTGGCAAGGACGCGGCGCCGGCACCGCACTCGTCTCGGCACTGATGCAGCGGCGCCCGGCGGCGGTCACCCGGCTGCGCACGCTCGTCGCCGCCGACAACCGCGCGTCGCTGGCATTGCTCGCCAGGGCCGGGCGCGTGTCGTCGGGCCTGCCTGAGCAGGGCGTGCTCGACGTCACCGTTGAGCTCACTCCGGCGATCCGGGCGCGTAGCGCGGTGGAGAACGTCGCTGACCTCTGGACGCAGGGCGCGCGGAAGTTCCTCGACCAGCCTTACTTGCTTTCTCAGCTGCCTCAGGCCAGCCTGATCCCGGCAGTTGAACGCTACTTCGAGTTCGTCCAGCGGATGGTCAAGATAAACCGCGATCTCACCGTCAAGTGGGCGGAGGTGGCGAGCGCGCTGTCTGGTGTGGTCGGTGAGCAGGTCCCGGCCGAGCCGGCCGGTGACGCCGTGCGTGAGCGGGCCGCCATGGCCGGGCGGTAGAAGCCCGGCCCGGGAGCCGGGAGCTGCCGAGCGCTCTTCTCGCTATGACCAGAGCGTCGATACAGGTGCGGCGACGATTCGGTCGCTGACGGGGAAGACATGGGGGCCGGTGTGCAGGACGATGCCGACAGCGAATGCGTCGCCGGTCTGGTCGCGGAGCCAGGCCAGGTGACGGCCGTCGGAGGCCGTCACGGTGGCGGCGGCCTTGATCTCGATCCCGATCAGCTGCCCGCTGGCTGTCTCGATAAGCAGGTCCACTTCCTTGCGCCCTTGCTCTTCGCGCAGGTGGTACAGGCGCGGGTCGTGGTTGCTTGCGGCGAGTTCTGCGCGCAACTGCGCGGCGACGAAGGTGTCGAGGAGGCGGCCCAGCATGTCGGGGCCGTACAGGATGGCGTCCCTGCCGAGTCCGAGCACGGCGGTGACGAGCGCAGGGTCGGTCAGGTAGCGCTTGGGCGCCTTGACGAGCCTGGAGATCCGGTTGGAGAACCAGGCGGGGACCAGGTCGAGGACGAACATCCGCTGGAAGAGCGTCTGGTAGGCCTGGGCGGTCTTGGCGTTGATCCCGGCCGCGGACCACAGCGTTGAGTCGGCCACGATGCCAGCGGTGTTCACCGCTAGGACGGATAGGTACCGGCGCAGCAGTTCGGGGTCCCGGCGGGGCGCCACCGCGGGCACGTCGCGAGTGATCATCTGCTCGACATAGCCGGCGAACCACCGCCGCCGGGCGGCAGCCGGTATCCGCAGCGACGGCTCGGGGAAGCTCCCGGCGAGCATCAGATCCAGGTAGTCAAGCACGCTGAGTGCGTTGTCCGGTGCCGTGACCGCATCCGGTCCGCCGCTTAGGACCCGGTCGATGAAAGGCGCCATCCTGGCGCGTCCCTGTACCTCGCGGACCGACATCCCGTACATGGGAACCTGCAGAAGGCGGCCAGTGCCTGGCCAGACCTGGTTCTCAGGTTCCGCGCGGACCGAACCGGTCAGGATGTAGCGGCCTGGGGAAGGATCGGAATCCACTGAGCGCTTGACGGCGGCGAGAAGTTCCGGTACCTCCTGCCATTCGTCCAGGATGACCGGCGGGCGCAGCCCTGTGAGCATCGCGTCGGGCGAGGCCGCTACCGACTGGCGAACCTCCGGCCGGTCCATTCGCAGGACCGTGCCGCCGCGCCGGACCGCCGTGGTGGTCTTCCCTGCTGCCCGAGGCCCCACCAGCGAGATGGCCGGGAAGGACAGAAGCAGCTCGTCGAGCAGCCCATCGACGATCCTGGGCACATACAGGTCACTCACCTGTCTAAGAGTACCCGTTTCCCGCACATCTAAATACCTGTTTCCCGCAGAGATGACTGCCAGTTTTCCGCAACCTGGGAACGTTGGTGCGAGGCGGAATGCCGAATTCGCCGTGCTCTGCTTTGTAGTCGGGTATGGTCGTTTATACGCGAGTACATGAAAGAAGGTCACGGTTATGCGCGAGCCGGTCAGGCACGAGCGTCATCTGGTCGGTTTCGGGAACCGGCTGAAGGAGCCCGACCGGGTCAAAGGCAAGGTCGCGGAGAGCCTGGCCGTCAAGGGACGCACCGTGGCGGAGGCCATGCAGTTGCTTCCCGACGCCATCAGGTACACGTTCCAGTACGACGAGGCCGATTACGGCAGGCACCTCCTGGAGGACGTGCAGCTGACGGAGCGGCAGGGCATGAAGCTGGTCAGGCTGAGGAACTTCTGGCGCGGAGACCAGTACAAGGGCATCAGCAGCCTGTGGCGCGACCCGGCCGCCAGTCAGCTCTTCGAAGTGCAGTTCCACACCGAGATCAGCTATCACGCCATGATGTTCACCGCCGAGCACACGTATGCATGGTTGCGTTCGGCTCAGACCTGCGCCCAGCAGGAGCTGGAGCTCGAAGCCTTCCAGCGCGAGGTCTACGCGCACGTCCCGGTCCCGCCGGGCGCCGACGACATTCCCGGCTATCCGGCCGACGCAGGCTGGCAGGTTCCCGGAAGGCGGGCCAATACCGGGCCGGACGAGGTCGCCCATTACGCCCTGGTCGATGACCTCAGCAGCCCGGACCGGCCGGCCGGCCTGCTCAGGCGCAGCTATCGCGACGGCGGCAGGCGGGACGAGGTGTTCACCCAGGATCTGATATGGCATCGCAGTTCGCTGCTGATCTCCGCCGAGCGCGGAGACCTGGAGAATGAGTTCATCGAGATCACCGCCGAAGAGGCCGGTCGCGTCGCGGACCGCATCAGGCGCTCCGCCATAAGCGAGCCCGCGCCATAAAGCGCCCTACGGTGCCGATGCCTCACCGAGGGCCAGGTGATAGTCCGCTATGAACCGGAACCCAACCACTCAGGAGTCAACCGTCTGTCCGCCCCAATGCTCGCGAAAATGCTGGATGATCTTATCCGCCTGCTCATGGCTAACCTCGACGAGTTCGTCGTCGAAGTCGCCGCGTTCCCACTCGACGATTACCGGCGTGAATTTCCAGCTGAAGTCATCCCGTAGGGCCTCGTCGGATGGACCGTCGTCATGCTCAAGCCGTCGGGCTAGGCCCCGGGGATTACCGATGCTGCTGTTGCTGCCGCCGACGATCGCGTAGTACGTGATCTTGTTTGGCACCTAGAACCCTTCCTTCCTGTAATCGGGGATTTCTACTGCACCTTCCGGCACTCGGATATGCGAGCACACCTCCCTTTGGAACGCGTGCAATTCGCGAAGCTCGGATCTGCTTGCCGCAGGATCACGGATCCGCTCATAGGCGGTGTGGGTCACGTGATGCTTGGCGTGGAAGCTTTCCGGCGTGTGGAACTGCACCTCGAATCGTTGCCCGTCCGAGGTTACCCAGCGCGTGTTGATCCCCTTGTACTCGAGATCGGTCCACGAGTTCTTGCTTAGGTACATCTCGTATCCACGACTTTCGAGCTGTTCCTTGATCTGGTACTGGCCTTGGGCGTAGCTCTCCGGTTGGAAGCAGAATGTATAGCGGACCGCGTCAGCGACCTCACGAAGAGCCTCGGCCACAGGCAAGCGCGGCTCGGCCTCAAGCTTCTCTGCGACCTTTTCTTTGAGGCGGTCGTCGCCCTTGAGCCTGCACTTGAAGCCTTCCAGCCAGCCGCCATGACCATTCTCCTGCTCGATCGTCTGCATGTCCGCCGAGATGGCCGGCTCGGCCTCG
>Ga0224557_1000107_pt1 | contig 94746 bp, 85 predicted proteins | sample 714S31014metaG_FD_180677 | JGI IMG/M metagenome (GOLD analysis project Ga0224557, IMG submission 180677) | Peat soil microbial communities from Stordalen Mire, Sweden - 717 S3 10-14 | ecosystem: Environmental > Terrestrial > Soil > Wetlands > Peat | place: Sweden: Norrbotten County, Stordalen...
GACCGCAACAGCCCCCGGAGATCAAGGAAAGCCGGCGACTTCCCTGCCCGGAAACCAGGCGAGCCTAGCGTCACCAGCGTCGTGCGGAAAATCGAGTTCCACCTGCTCAGCCCCTGGCAGGTCACCTAAAGCAAGGCCATTGCCCTGGCGGCCCCTCTCGCCGACAAAGCCGACTGCTTTACAGACCGCTTGCTTGCGAGTCCCGCAGCTGCTCCCACGGTTCTTGATCTTGACACAGATAAGAGCTGAGCGGATCCTGTCCCCATGGACCTAACCGGCATCGCGACTGTGGCCCTTGCTGTGGTCACGTTTCTTAGCCTTGCCGTTGCCATAATAGCGCTTAGGCGTGCCAGCATGGACGCCAAAGCAGCGCGTAATGCGGAGCTGTCTTGGAACGTTTATCAGGCATATGACTCCCGCGAGTTGAGGGAGGGACGCAGGGCGCTCAACACGGTGTCACGCAAGAAGAGACCCCGGGGATCGGACTCCCGAGGGTCTCGCGCAATCGGCCCTGGCCCTACAACCCGTAGGGCCAGAAACCAAGTCCTCTAGGGCCACCACAACCAAAATGCCAGTTCATAACTGGTGGGCCGTACAAGATTTGAACTTGTGACCTCTTCCGTGTCAGGGAAGTTCAGGTCCGTTTTCGGTGTCTGTTACTGTCGGGCTGAGTCGAACGGGGAGCCCTTGACCTGGACGGACATTCTGGATGGGTCGGACTGAGTCTGAGGACGGCTGATTGCGTTGGCTCCCATTTGTGGCTCTCACGGCCTCCGGGCTGCCCCGGAACTGCCAAGATCATTAAGGCCTTCACGTTGCCTGGATACCTCCCTGATCCCGCCCGCTGAAAGGGCTAGCGAACCTGGGATCGAATTGCGGTCCTTCCAGGGTGGCCACAGTGCGAGCCGAGCGGGGGAGCGGCCAGCGACCTGGCGACTCGCCGTATCGTGCCGGGAGTCGTTGAGAGGCATGGGGCCCGTGCCGACGCGAGAGCCGGCGCAGATCTGCACTTTCGCAGCGGATCCCAAGCGCGCTCTGGCGCGACCATGAAATAGCCCACTGGGCCACAAGCCCACCAGATAGACCCACTTACTCACGTTGAAGGGGAATCTTAATGGTTTCAATAGAGTGAGGGTTATTCAGGCGAATTGTTCGTTATGTCAAATTTACCCAGAACGGCGGCGCGCCCACATGAAAGATGACCTGTTTCTCGAAAGGATGTAGTTACCACACAACGTCCTTAGAAACAGGTCATCGTGACGTATCATACCACCGGGTTCGACCGTGAAGAAGTCATCGACCTCTGTATCCTGATCAATTCCGTGGAAGGCGGCAAAGGAAACTCGGATTGGCCGCCGTGCCTCGGGCTTTACAAATCGGTAGTTGCATCGCTGACCTGCATGCGGCACAACCGCACCCAAGCGGAAATCGGCGAGTCGCTCGGCGTCTCCCAGCCGACTATCAGCCGCGCCATATCCGCTATAACCCCACTCATTCCGGAAGCGACGCGCGAATTTGTGCCGACCGCAGACGACCTTGATCCGGATGCCCAGTACATCCTGGACGGCACACTGCTTCCATGCTGGTCATGGGACGGACACCAGGAACTGTACTCAGGAAAGCACAAGACCACAGGCATGAACGTCCAGGTCGCCTGCACCATTTACGGAAAGCTCGCCTGGATTTCCGACCCGGTCAACGGGAGCCGCCACGACAACTACTGCCGGGAAGAATCCGGCGCACCGGTGACGATGAACCCGAAGAACTGGATCGGCGACAAAGGATACATCGGTAACAACATGATCACTCCTTTCAGGAAGCCCGCGGGCGGCGAGCTACTCGACTGGCAGAAGGAATACAACTCAGAAGTTAACAAGATACGCTGGATGATTGAGCAAGTGATCTCGCACTTCAAAAACTGGACCATCATGCACGTTGACTACCGGCGCCCGCTAAGAACATTTGAGACGACTATCTCAGCAGTCGTCGGCCTGCATTTTTACCGGACGGCCTGAATAACCCTCAGTATCTAGACTAACCGACGGTCGGAGATCGCTGAGAAGGGCGCGTCGCGCGCGTCGAAATTCAGCGAGAGCCAGATCCGTCGCTCGCTAGAAAAAGTAATTATAGATCTATCTAGAAAAGGTGTTCCATATATGATGCGCGAATTTTCTGAAGGTCTGTAGGAAGCAATGCAGACCACCACCGACCACCACCTTGGTGGTGGTCTCGGCCTTGACATCCTTTGGCGTGGCCCGTCTGCTGATGGCGCTACCCTCGCTTGCCATGGCTTTTTGGCTTAGCAAGCGAGCATTCGACAGCGGGACGCCACTTGACCTCAAGGTCAGTCTTCTTGGCACGCTTCACCTGAAGATCGGCAAAACGGTGACTGCGGAAACAGCAGAAGTTGGAATTCGGGACTCGAAAATTCCTGAGGAGAATCAAATGACTTTATGACTTACGAAAAGCGGTGTCGATCAAAGATCGCGGATGAACCGATGAACTCTGCCGGAATCGGGCGCGAGTATTCTGGGCGGTGTAGATAGCGGTCGCCCGGAATCAGCCGTCAAGCAGGGGAGCACGGCCGTTCCAAGATCGTTTTGAGGGGTTGAATCACGATTCGTGGCGGGGCGTCGCGATCTGGTCATGAGCGGCGTGTTGGGCGGTCGGGGATGCGGTAGGCGCTGGCGGCGGGCACGGCGACGTATTCGGCGAAGGCGCCGTCGACGGTGTCGCCGATCGCGTTCCAGTTGGCGCAGAGTTGCCCCGCCCGGCCCGGCATGCCGGGCAGTAGCCACAGAACAGGGAGGGATCAACGGCGACCCGCTCACCCTCGCGCCAGCCGCCTGGGACGTCGTGGCCGAGGGCCATGACCCGGCCGGAGAACTCGTGGCCTGGAATGATCGGGTACGGGATGGGTGGGAAATCGCCGTCGGCGATGTGAACGTCAGTGCCGTAAATGCCGCAGGCGCCTACCTGGATGACCAGCTCCCCGTGCCCCCGGCGCCGGATCAGGCGCCTCTGTCACCTTGAGCTGCCCGGGCTTCTGCCACACACCAGCGCGCATCACGCACCCTCTTCCATCGCTCTCAGCGGCCAGCGCAGCGGCGTCGGCGCGGCTGCTCATTCGCCGATCCGCAGGCCCGTGCCCGCATCGAACAGGTGCATACGCGAGGTGTCGATCTTGACCTTGATGGCCTCGCCCGGGCGAGGGTGCTCGCGGCCGGCCCGGACGATGATGGTGGCGCGAGTGTCCTCGGCCCGGTGCCCGTAGACGTAGAAGTCGCTGCCGAGGTCCTCCACGAGGTCGATCTGCACGTCGAGGTGGCCTTCGCCGATGGACAGGTGCTCGGGCCGGATCCCGACGACGAGCTGGCCGTGGCCCTGCGCCGCGTGCATGATCGCGTCCGGCGGCCGCACGCTCGCTCCGCCCACGCTGATGCCGTCGGGCGTGAGCGTGCCGTCCAGCTGGTTCATCGCCGGGGAGCCGATGAAGCCGGCTACGAAGACGTTCGCGGGGTGGTCGTAGAGCTCGGTGGGCGAGGCGAACTGCTGCAGGTGACCGCCGCGCATCACAGCGACGCGGTCGCCCATCGTCATGGCTTCCACCTGGTCGTGGGTCACGTAGACCGTGGTGATCTTCAGCCGGCGCTGGAGCTCGGCGATCTGGGTGCGGGTCTGGACCCGCAGCTGGGCGTCGAGGTTGGACAGCGGCTCGTCCATGCAGAAGACCTTGGGCTCGCGGACGATGGCGCGGCCCATCGCCACCCGCTGGCGCTGCCCGCCGGAGAGATTCCGCGGCTTGCGGTCCAGGAACTCCTCCAGGTCGAGCAGCTTGGCTGCTTCACGCACCCGGCGGGCGCGCTCCTCCTTGTCGACCTTCTGCATCTTGAGGGCGAATCCCATGTTCTCGCCGACGGTCTTGTTCGGGTATAGGGCGTAGTTTTGGAACACCATCGCGATGTCCCGGTCACGCGACGGCACGCCCACCATGTCCTTGCCGTCGATGCGGATCGACCCGTCGTCGATCTCTTCCAGGCCAGCCAGCATCCGCAGCGCTGTGGTCTTCCCGCACCCCGACGGGCCCACCATGACGACGAACTCGCCGTCCTTGACGGTCAGGTCGAGTCCGTCCACGGCCGGTTTCTCTGCCCCCGGGTAGAAGCAGGTGGCGCCTTCGTACGTGACCTCAGCCATGACCGTCTCCTGTGATTGACCTGATGCTCACTTGATGGCCCCGAAGGACAAACCGCGGACTAGCTGGCGCTGGGCCACCCACCCGGCGAGGACAACCGGCAGGGTCGCCACGGTGGCGGCCGCGGCCAGCTGGGCGAAGTAGAGGCCTTCCGACGAGATGAAGCCGACCAGGAACACCGGAACGGTGGCGGCCTCGGTCGCGGTGATGTTCACCGCGAAGAAGAACTCATTCCAGGAGAAGATGGAGCAGATCAGCGCCGTGGCGGCGATGCCCGGAGCGACGACGGGGAGGATGACCTCGGTCATCGTCCGGCGCAGCGGCGCCCCGTCCATCTGGGCCGCCTCGAGCAGCTCGCTGGGTACCTCCAGGAAGAAGGAGCGCATCATCCACACCGCGATCGGCAGGTTCATCGCCGTGTAGAGAATGACCAGCGTGAAGATGTTGTCCAGCATGTGCAGGTCGCGTGCCGCGATGTAGATGGGGATGATGGCGGCGACGACCGGCAGCATTTTCGTGCTGATGAAGAAGAACAGCACGTCGCGGGTCTTCTTGACCGCGCGCAAGGACAGGGCGAAGGCGCACGGCGTGGCCAGCAGCAGGACCAGTAGCGTGGACACGATGGTGGCGAACGCCGAATTGGCGACGTACGGCCACAGCCCGCTGGAGAACACGGTCTTGTACTGCGACAGGGTGGGCGAGAAGACGACGTTCGGCGTGTTGGTGTAAGCCTGGGCCTCAGTCTTGAACGACGTGAGCACCATCCACAGGACCGGGAAGAAGAACAGAATCGCGGCGAACCAGCCGACGATGCCCCAGGCGGTGCTGTTGCTGCGGCGGCGCTTCCGGCGGCGGGCGGGCTGCCCCGCTGCTCCCGTTGGGAGGCTAGGCTCTGTCCTGATCTGCTCTGCCCTTGCCATCATGCCGCCTGCTCTGTGCCGGAGAAGGTCTTGAATATGAGCCGCAGCGCGAAGGTCGCGACGATGATCGTCGCCACCACGACCACCACTCCCATGGCGGCTGCCTGGCCGACCTGGAAGCCCAGGAAAGCCCGCTGGTAGATGTAGTAAGGCAGGTTCGCGCTCGAGATCCCCGGACCGCCCTGGGTCATCATGTAGACGGCGTCGAAGTTATTCACCACGTAGATCGCGCCGAGCACCACACCCAGCTCGATGAAGCGGCGCAGGTGGGGGAGGGTCAGCTCGCGGAAGATCGCGAGGGGCCTGGCCCCGTCGCAGCTGGCTGCTTCGAGGATGTCCTTGGGCTGGCTCTGTAGCCCGGCGAGCACCAGCAGCATCATGAATGGCGTCCACTGCCAGATCATCTCGATCATCACCGACTCCAGCGGGAGGCGGCTGAGCCAGTCGAAGTGGCCGATGCCGAACGGCCGCAGCACGAAGTTGACGATGCCGAAGGTGGAGTCAAGCATAGTTGTCTTCCACAGCAGGGCGGCGCCCACCGGCATGATCAGGAATGGTGTGATTAGCAAGGTCCGGACGATGCCGCGGCCGAGAAATTTCCGGTCAAGCACAAGGGCGAGCGCGACGCCGATGACCATGGCGATGACGACCGTCCCGCCGGTCATGATCACCGTATTGATCGCTGTCTGGCGGAACTGGCTGTCCTTGAACACGTCGAGATAGTTGGTCAGGCCGACGAAATGCTGGGAGCCAGGGCGGACCAGGCTCCAAGACTCCAGCGAGTAGTAGAGCGTCACGAGGAAGGGCAGCTGGGTCACGATGATCGTGAAGACCAGGGCAGGCAGCAGGGGTGCGCGCCGTATCCACCCCTGGCGGCGTGCGTCCGGCCGGGGGCGGGCACGGCGAGCAGTGGTGACCGTTGGGGCGAGCGCCGTCATCTGGGCCTCCGTTGGGCTGACATGGCGGTGGAACTGGTCATCACGCCGACCGGTACGTGTCGCCGACGGCCTGGGCGTATTGCTGAGCCTGCGAGAGCGCCGCCGACACGGACTCCTGGCCGGCGATGGCCGAGCTCATCTGCTCGCTGACATCTGTCCCGAGGTCCTGGAACTCGGGGATGTCCAGGAATTGCACGCCGGTGTAGGGCACCGGCTTGACCGTGGGGTGCGCCGAGTCGGTCGCGGTGATCGACTGCAGCGTCAGCGGACCGTAAGCGGCTGACAGCTTCTTGTACTGGGGAATCTGGTAGCTGGACAAGCGACTGCCCGGCGGGACATGCGACCAGCCGAGTTTCTGGCCGGCCGTCTCGATGTAGGACTTCGACGTCATCCACGAGACGAAGTCCCACGCCGCCTGCTTGTCGGGGGCCGTGGTAGGGATCGCCAGGGACCAGGTGTACAGCCAGCCAGACGGCCGGCCGTCCTGGGTGGGGGCCCACGCGTAGCCGTTCTTGCCGACCACCGTGCTGGTGGCGGGGTCCTCGATGGTGCTTACGGCGGAGGTGGCGTCGTACCACATGGCGGCGTCGCCCTGGCTGTAGAGCGTGGCGCACTGGGAGAAGCCGGCCTCCGGGGCGCCCGGCTCGCCGTACTTCTGCAGCATCGACACGTACGTGGAGACCGCGCGCTGCACCTCGGGACTGGTCAGCTGCGCCTGCCACGCCGGGTTGAACCAGCGTCCGCCGAATGAGTTGATCACGGTGTTTATCGGCGCGAGGTTCTCGCCCCAGCCAGGGTCGCCGCGTAGGCAGATCCCGGCCCGGCTCTTCGTGGCGTTCTGCATCTTTGCGGCGATCTGGCCTACCTGGGTCCAGGTCGGGTGCAACGGCATTGTGATCCCGGCCTTGGCCATGAGGTCCTTGCGGTACATGAGGAACGACGACTCGCCGTAGAAGGGCACCGAATACAGGTCGCCCTTGTAGGAGAGCGTCGCCCGCAACTGAGGCAGGAAATCATCGGCGTCGTAGCCGGGCGTGGCGTTGATGTACGGCTGGAGGTTCACCAGCCAGCCGTTGGCCGACCACATCGGCGTCTCGTAGTTGCTGATCATCACCACGTCGAACTCGCCGCCCTGGGTTGACACGTCGGCGGTGATCTTGGCTCGTGCCTCGTTCTCCGGCAGCGAGACGAAGTTGAGGTGGATGTCCGGATGCAGGCGCTCGAAAAGGGGGGATAGGCTGATGGCGTCCGTCATCTGCGAGTTGGAAACGATCGCGACCGTGACGGTCTTGCCTGAGCTGCCGCCGGTGAAGAGCTGTTCGGCGCCGGTGGCGCAGCCGGTCAGGGCGAGCGCCGCCCCACCCGTGGTCCCGGCCAGGAAGGCCCTGCGGCTAAGCGACATCGTGGGGGAGCGCGCGGCTCCCGATCCGGGGTCTCGTCGTCGAGTCATCGTCGCGTCCCGTCGTCCAGGTCACTGCGTCCGTGCCGGGCTCTCATCAGTGCTGATGAGCATCTAGAACTCATAGCGCCACGCTAATAACGAACACACTGATTGGGCTTCTAGGCAAAGTCAAGAAAAGCTGCCAACATGAGATCCATCCGCTCAAATAAGCGCCTATGTCTGGTGACTGGAGCGGCCATGGCCGGGCTGTCCGCCGGTCGGCCTTCGGAGATCGTCCTGGCCGCACGCGTGGCGCGGCAGTTCTATCTCGAGGGCGTCTCAAAGGTCGACATCGCCGACCGACTGGGCATCAGCCGGTTCCGGGTTGCCCGCCTGCTCGGCTCAGCTCGCGAGGCCGGTAAGGTGCGCATCGAGATCGGGCTGCCAGGGGCAGCCTCGACGCAGGGTTGTCGGCGGAACTCTGCTCGGCGTTCGGCCTGAAGCATGCCTTCGCGTTCAACTTTCCCGACGAGGACGAGCCTGCGCTGCGACGCCGGCTGGGCGAAGCGGCGGGAGAGGTGCTGATGGACATCATCACGCCCAGCGACGTCCTCGGCATTACCTGGGCGCGTTCGCTGAGCGGGCTGGCCGCCGCGCTGACCCAGATGCCGCCATGCCCGATTGTCCAGCTGACCGGGGCAGTGCCGCCGCCGGACGGCAGGGACCTGCTCGACCTTGTACGGGCGTCGGCGGCGGTACGTCTTCTATGCGCCGATGATCGTGGACGACGCCCAGACGGCTAACGCCATCCGTCGGCAGGCCGATGTCGTCGATGCGCTGGCGCTCGTGCCGTCCGTGACGATAACAATGGTGGCCATCGGCGCATGGGCGCCCGGCCTGTCGACGATCTATGACGCGTGCAGTCCAGGCGAGCGCGACGCCATCGCTCGGCTCGGCGTGTGCGCGGAGATGGCCGGCGTCTTCCTCGGGGAGGACGGCCCTCCCGTGGAGACCGCACTCGACAGCCGCATGATCGTGACGCCAGGATCGGCGCTTGCGAAGATCCCTTTCGTGATGCCGTTGCCTACGGCGTCTCCAAGAGCGTCGCGATCCGCGCCGGCATGATCCACGACCTGGTCACCCACACCAGCCTCGCCCATGCCCTGCTCAGGCTCGCTCAGACCTAACCGGCCGGGTGGTCGGGCTGCGTCGTGCCCGAGCCTCGGGCTCGGGCAGTTCAGGCCTGCGCCCAGGCTTGTGCCGGTGCACCGGAGATTTAGGCATGTTCGCTCTGGTCGGCGGTGCCTGGCCAGGTACGTCCGGGAACAGTGGGCGATCGAGTCCCTGCGCCGGCCGCGACACCTTGTACCAAGAGGACAAATCCAAGGTCAAAACCCGATCCGGGCCCAGGGTTATGGCTGCTCTCCGCAATCTCGCGATCGGGGCACTCCGCCTGGCCGGACGCACCGACGTCACCGAAGCCACCCGATGGGCCGGACGCTCCATGGACCGTCCCTCCCCCTGAAGGAGCCGCACCCATGGCCCATCGATGGGTACCCGCTTGCTTGCAGTGGCTGAGGGTGCCGTGGTGCGCCGTAGCCCGGGCTGGCCGCGATGAGCGGATCGCGCACCGGCCGAAGGACACCAGGATGGCGAGCGAGCGGCTCATGACCGGGTCAGATCCACTCGGTGGCTGCGATGAACGGTTTTGGGCTTACATATGAAAGCTTCGATCCGGCCGGGGAGGGGCTTCGGGAGGCGCTGACCTCAACCGGCAACGGCTACCTGTGCAGCCGCGGCACCGCAGAGTGGGAAAACGCCGACGGTGTGCACTATCCCGGCACTTACGTGCACGGGATCTACAACCGCGAGACGACGATCCTTGGCGGGCTGCCGGTACTCAATGAGGATCTCGTCAATCTTCCCAACTGGCTGGTGCTCAAGCTGCGGATCGAGGGCGCAGATGCGATCCGGCTGGCGGATCGCCTACTACGACCAGCGCACGTCGCACGGCTCCACGCTGAGCCTCATCACGCACGCGGGTGTACTCGCCGTGCTCGATCCGGAGAGTTCCTGGGAGCGCTTCCTGGCGGCGCTGAACAGCGACGTGGAGGACGTCCAGGAGGGGACGACCAGAGAGGGTATTCACATGGGTGTCATGGCCGGGACGCTCGACCTCATGCAGCGCGCCTACCTCGGCACGGAGATCCGCGACGAGGTCCTTCACTTCGAGCCGCGGCTTCCCGGTCCGCTCGAGGAGCTGTCATTTACGATGCAGTTCCGGCGGACGCCGCTCCTGGTGACGCTCGACAAGGACAGGCTCACGCTCGTGCTCCATCCGGAGGGCGCCAGCGGGCCGGTAAAGGTCGGGGCCGGCGGCGAAATCCGTGAGCTGTGCCCCGGAGACCGGCAAATGTTCCAGCTGTCCCCGGCCATTCCGGCCGAAGAGCGCCGGATCAACGACTAAGAAGGAGGACGCGTGCCGGTGTTCCGGGGAGCGATTTTCGACGTCGACGGAGTGCTCGTCGACTCGCCGCACGAGAAAGCATGGCGTGAGTCGCTGCGCCAGCTGATGGAGTCGGACTGGAGCAACATCCGCGACCGGACGAGCTGGTCGCCGGAGGCGTTCACGTCCCGCGTCTACGAGGAGCAGATGTCCGGCAAGCCTCGTATGAGCGGCGCGCGCGCGGCGCTGGCGTATTTCCATGTCCCCGATGACGACGGCAAGCGTCTCGCCGAGTTCGCCGACCGGAAGCAAGCGATGGTGGTCCGGCTGATCGAAGCCGGCGACTTCACCGCATACCCCGACGCGCTGCGCTTCATCATCGCCGTCAAAGACGCCGGGATCGGGGTGGCGGCCGCCTCCTCCTCCAAGAACGCCGGGCTGTTCCTGCGGCAGATAAGGCTCGACAGCTTCGCGCGGGAGCACGGGATCGTGTCCGCGTCGCTGCGACCCGGGCTGACGCTGCTGGAGTTCTTCGACGCCGACGTGTCGGGCCGGGACTTCGCGCACGGAAAGCCACATCCGGAAATGTTCCTCACCGCAGCGCATGAACTCGGGGCCGCAGCCGAGGACTCGATCGTGATGGAGGACGCCTCGGCGGGCGTCCAGGCCGCCAAGGCCGGCGGCATGGCGGCGATCGGAATCGCACGCGCCAATGACACCGAGCTCCTGGCAGCGGCGCACGCCGACATCGTGGTCACCACGCTCGACGACGTCGACCTCAGCGAGCTGGCCAACGGCCGCCTGGCCACAAAGAAGACCTAGCTCGCACCGGTTCAAGCTCAGCCCGATCATTCACCGGGATGGGCCGGTGCCACGGGGAGCGCCGCCAGATCGCCCAGCCCGCCGCCGTCGATGCTGAGCCGCCGCACTAGCCACAGGCCCTTACCGGCCGCTTCCAGACGGCCATGCGCACCGTCCCGATATCGCCCAGATCATGATGACCTGGACGCGATCAGCTGACCGCCGGGTTCACCCGATGCGCAAATAGTCGGCATGGCGCGATGAGAGATGCACCGACCCTCGCCCTTCGTGACATCAACCGCGTCCGAGCGACTGCCGGGGAGCTCGCTAGATCCTCCGCTGAGCATGCTAATCGGGAGCGAGAATCTCCTATGTAGACCGCAACGCGAGGTGCTCTGACCAGCCACGAAAGGGAGAAACGGCAGGTGGCTGGCTCCCATTCGGGCTCCCGCCGCTAGACACAATTTCGAAAAATACCGTGGGCCGTACAAGATTTGAACTTGTGACCTCTTCCGTGTCAGGGAAGCGCTCTCCCGCTGAGCTAACGGCCCCAGGACCTCGCCGAGATGCTACCAGAGCGCAGCCTTCCCGTGCGCGTCCAACGTCCACGACTGAGCCTCCACCCCACCTGCTCCCGCTGCTGACGCGCGCTTCTAGCCGTGCCAGGCCAATAAAACGGTCACGCAGACCAGCAAGGCCCGCGCCATGCTGGTCTGCGTGACCAGGCCGTGCACCAGGCCGCCGCCCGACCGTGACCACCCCGGCACGGGGAGGTGGTCAAGGTCGGCGTGGATACCGCACCTGCACCTGTTCGACGCGGGCAGCGGCCGGCGGGTGGGCGAATAGCCCGCCCTCGTTACTGCGGCAGCACCAGCTGGCCTCCGGTCAGGGCCTGGTAGTCGGCGGCCAGCTGGGCCTGGTCCACGCCCTGCTCGAACGCCGTGCTGCCGAGGTGCTCGGGCCAGATGACGACCCATGACTCCTCGACGAGCGGGGTGTTCTGGACGACGCCGTTCCAGAAGGACTTGCCGAACTCAGTCTCCTTAGCCCAGGTGATGAACTTGATGTCGGAGGTGGTGTAGCCGCCGCCGAGAATGGCGTGGCCGCCGTCGATGGCGGAGCCCTTGACATCAGTCCAGGCTTTGCCCTCGGAGAATTCCTTCTGGTTCGCGTCAAGTACCTGGACTCCCAGCCACAGTGCGCCGAATATCGCCAGGGCAGCCTTCACCTCACCGAGGTTGGTGTGGTCGACCTTGGCGAACGCGACCGCCTTCACGCCATCGGGGCCACCGCTAGCGTGCAGGTACTCCAAGCCGGTTTGAACGTCCATGCCCTGGTCACTGCCACTTCCGGGGCCATTCGTGCTGCTGGTGCCATTCGGGTCGAAGCCGGGGTTTTGAGTTTGGTAGAACTGCCACACCTGCGCTTGGCTGGGGTAGTACTCCTTCGACAGGGTCGCGGTGACCAGACGACGCGTATTTGCCCAGGTGACCGCGTTACAGTCACCGGCGACGTCGTTGCCGAGCAGCTGCCAGCCGGTCAGCGTGGCGAGATAGTCCTCCTCCGGCGGATAGGCCGGGAGCGTGCTGTTTACGAAGCTACTGAACCGCAGCGCGGGCGCGTTCTTCGGCGACCGGCGACCGTATTTGTACGGCATTATTTTCTCCTTGTATGACATATCGGCATTTGGCACGACTGCGGCCCGTTAGGCGCAGAAACCCATCCGGGGCCTAGTAATCAGAGCAGTGCGGTGTTCCCGTGGTACACCTGGACCGGCAATTCTTGCAGTCGTTAGCGTAGACCGCTAGGCGGGTGCGAGGGCGGCTGGCGCTCGCGCAGAGGCGGCTGGCCCGGCACCCGTAAAGGCTCCGCGAACCGGGACAAGGCCCGGCTCAAGGTCGCGCGGGTCCACGCTCGGATCAGCGACCGGCGGAGAGATTTCCTGCATAAGCTCACGACCCGGCTCGTCCGCGAGAACAAGCGGTCGTGATCGAGAACCTGCTCGGCCTGCGGGCGCGCGGCGGCGAGCCTGCCGCTCGGCGTCCGCGAGTGGGCCTGGCCGAGCGGGCCCTGGCCCACCCGTTACTATCGCGTCCTGTGGAGTCCCTGACGCCCTCGCTCGCTGAACTGCTAGAGCGCTACCGGCCAGAAAGCGAGGACGAGGCCGCTGACGTAGCACGACTGCGAGCGCTCGTGGCGACCACGGCTGACCCGTGGCGACGCGATCTCCCGTTGCACGTCACCGCGTCCGCACTGATCGCGCACCCGCCCACATCCCGGGTACTGCTGCGCTGGCACCAGCGCCAGCAAGGCTGGCTCCAGGTGGGAGGCCACGGCGACCCAGGGGAGAACGATCTGCTCGCCATCACCCGGCGGGAAGCGCAGGAGGAGACTGGCCTGCCGGACCTGCAGCCCTGGCCGGACGCCGGGATCCGCCACGTGGCCATCGTCAGCGTCCCGGCCGGCAAGGGCGAGCCCGCGCACGAGCACGCCGACATCAGGCTCTTCATGGCTACCAGCGCTCCCGAAGCGGCCCGCCCCGAGAATGCGGACGCCCCGCTGCGCTGGCTGTCCCTGCCCGCGGCCTACGACGCGACCTCCGAGCCCAACGTCCGGGAAACCCTGACCCGGATAGAGCGCCTGCTCACCCGGTGACCGGACGCGCTGGATCAGACCGGCTCGCCTTCGCCCTCGTCCATCTCCAGGAACTCCTCCATCGCGGCGCCCATTGACAGGTCGCCGGGCTGGAGACCCTCACCAATGCCAGGCGGGCTGTCTGGGTTGATCTTGACGAAGGGTGGCAACTGCGGCTCGGACCATACGACGTTCTTGCGCTTGCCTGTGACCCAGCGCCTAATCCTGACCATGTCCTTCTACTTACCCACACCACCATCAATAACCGTTGCGCGGGCTGCTGGGTGGAGCGATTCGCGGATTCGTCGCCGGCCCCGCCGGGTCGGACGCAGGCGGCTGGATGTCGCGGCGGGTGACGGAGAGGTAGCCGACCAGCGCGGCGACCAAGATCGCCACGATGACGGCCGTCTTTCCTGATCCGAAGCCGACTCCGCTGAGCGAATGCGGCCGCCCGAGATAGTCGGCGAACGACGCCCCGAGGGGGCGGGTCACCACGTAGGCGAACCAGAAGGCGGCGACCGCGTCGAGGCGGTACCGGGACCAGGCCACCGCGGGGATCAAGATGATCAGGCCGAACATGATCCCGGACGCGAGATAGCCCAGCCCCAGGACCGTGGCGGTGAAGTCGCCGAGGGCGGTGCCGAGCGCGAAGGTGGCGAACACCACGGCCCAGTAATACAGCTCCCGCCGCCGCGTGACGATGCTGTGGATGGACAGCGTGCCCTCGCTGCGGTCCCAGCGCCAGAAGATCAGCGCGAGGACGATGGCCCAGCCCAGCGTGGTCCCCGCGTAGGGGATGCCGACGAACAGGTGCAGCGCGTCCGACACCCCGGTGCCGAAGATGGCGATCGCGTAGGCCAGGAACCAGTAAGCGGCCGCGGTGTAGCGGCGGGTCCTGAACTGCCAGGCTAGGGCGATGACCATCAAGATGGCCTCTACCGCCCCGCCGACCAGCCGGTTGCCCTGGGCCAGGTAGTCCGATACCGCCTCGCCGCCGCAGGTGGTGAGGATCTTGATCACCCAGAACAGCCAGGTGATTTCCGGCACCTTCGCGGCCACAGGCTCGGGGAGGACTAGCTCCGCCAAGGTACGGCTGCGAACGGGCGCGGACTTCACCCTCGGTTACCTCACCTTCTGCGTCCCGCGTAGCGATCCGGACCGGCATCCGGCATCTTAGCGTGACCGGCCCGGCGGGCGGCTGGCCTCACCGGGGCGATGTGCACCATGCTGGTGTAGGTGACCACCGCGATGGCTAGGTGCATAACGATAAGTACCGCGACCGCGCGGCCCGGCTGGCCCAGGTCCAGGATGTACAGGTCCGGGAGCCAGAGCATCAGCGTGACCAGCACCGCCAGCCGGGAAAAGAGCCAGCGCGGCGCGGAACTTATCCGGGTGACGATCGGCCAGGCTAGGCACGCGATCACCACGCCGACGACCGTCAGCTTGGCGTAGTCCGAAAACCGGAAATGGACGTAGCCGACGGTCGAGGGGAAGATGGCCGTGCCGATCCGGACGCAGAGCGCGTCGGCCGCCAGCGACCCCGCCACCGAGACGATCAGCGCCAGCAGCAGGCGCAGGGCCAAGGGCTGCTGGTGCTCCGCCGGGTCGAAGTCAACCCGGACCAGCTTGAGCACGCGATTCAGCCACGGCGGCAGTCCAGCAGGCAACGGTCCCCTCCATCGTCAGATGACGCTAGAGAAAAGGTATGCCGTGCCGGTCCGCGAGCGGGATAGCCGGGAGGACGAAATCTACCTTCTCCGTCTCATCCTCAAGTCGGACGCAGATCCGCTGACCTGAGCGGTTAGCTGCGGCAATGGCCGGGCAACCGGCCGTGGCCTGGGGGTTGCGGCGGTACGCTGCCGGTAAATCACGCGAAGGACGCACCTTGGGCACCATGACCGAGCTTTCCCTCTGGCCGAAGCGCGCAGCGGCGGCGACGGTACGCCTGCGGTCCACGCGGCCGGGGCCCGAGCTGGCCCAGCCGGATGAGATCACCCGCGGCCTGTTCTCCAGCGGCCGCCGCGTCGCGCGCATCCACCCGCTGGCGACCGACGCCCTGGTGGCCGCGGTGCTCCTGGCCCTGTCCTCGGTATGGCTGGCGGGGTCAGCGTTCGCGGGCCCGCGCGCCGCCATCGTCCAGACGGTGCTGATCGCCGTGATCGCCGTCCGCCGCATCTGGCCGGCCTCGGTATTCGTGGTGACCAGCGCCATCGCGCTCGCCCAGTGGCTGCTGGGTTTCCCGCTGATGGGTGACGCGGCCGTGCTGATCGCGCTCTACACGGTGGCGGCCCACCAATCACGCGCCCGCGCCCTGCTCGCCGCTGGGTTGCTCGAAGCGGGCGCCGTCATGGCGGCGGTCAAGTGGGAGCCGGCCGGGACGCCGGAACGATCGCTGATCTTCCTCACCGCCACCGTGGTGGCCGCGTTGTTCACCGGCCTGACCGCGGCCTCGGGAAGCAGGTACCTGGCCTGGATGGATGAGCGCGCCCGCAGGCTCGAGACCGAGCGGGACCAGCAGGCCGAGATCGCGGCGTCCGCCGAGCGGACCCGGATCGCCCGCGAGCTCCACGACATCGTGTCCCACAGCCTGTCCGTGGTCATCACGATGGCCGATGCCGCGGCCATCGTGGGCCGGGCCGACCCTGATCAGGGGGCCGAGGCGATGACCGAGGTCGCCGAGGCCGGCCGGCGTGCCCTGGCCGACATGCGGGCCATGCTCGGTGTGCTGCGGACCGACGAGCCGCCATCCGGGCTGGCCCCGCAACCCGGTGTCGCCGAGCTCGGGGCGCTCGTCGACCGGGTCCGGGCCACCGGCCTGGCCGCCGCCCTGGTCACCGAAGGCACTCCCTTCTCCCTCGGCGGGGCCGCCGAGCTGACCGTCTACCGCATCGTGCAAGAGGCGCTGACCAATACGCTCCGGCACGCTGGGGCCGGCCACGCGCAGGTCACTATTGCTTACGCCGATCCCGAGGTGACGATCCGGGTGACCGACGACGGCACCGCCGGGCAGCCCCTGGCGGCCCCGGCGGTCTCAGGCCGGGTCTTCGGACCTGGGCACGGCCTGGCCGGCATGCGTGAACGGGTGGCCTTGCACCACGGCAACCTGCGCGCCGGACCCGCCGCCGACGGGGGCTGGCTGGTCGAGGCGATCTTTCGCCCGCAACAGGTCACCGGCGTGAGCGAGCCAGCCAGATGAGCGTTTCCGTGCTGCTGACCGACGACCAGCCGCTGCTGCGCCGCGGCTTCCGGATGATCTTGGAGGCCGAGGGCGACATCACGGTGGCCGCGGAAGCGGGCAACGGCGAGGAAGCCGTCGATCTGGCGCGCCGTCATGCGCCGGATGTGGTGCTGATGGATATCCGGATGCCGGGCACCGACGGCATCGAGGCGACCCGGCGGATCACCGCCGCGGACGCCCGGGTCAAGGTGCTGGTGCTGACGACGTTTGACCTGGATGAGTACGCCTTCGGGGCGCTGCGGGCCGGGGCCAGCGGCTTCTTGCTGAAAGATGTGCGCCCGGCCGACCTCGTCACCGCCATCAGGACCGTTGCGGCGGGTGACGCGGTTATCTCGCCCCGGGTGACCCGCCGCCTGCTGGAAGAGTACGCCCAGGTGCTGCCCCTGTCCGCCAGCCAGAAGGCGGAGCGCTACCCGAAGCTGTCCACCCTGACCGAGCGCGAGCGCGAGGTGCTGATCGCGGTGGCGCAGGGCCTGTCCAACGCCGAGATCGCGGTCAGCTTGTACGTTTCTGAGGCGACCGTGAAGTCCCACGTCGGCCGGATCCTGGCCAAGCTCGGGCTGCGGGACCGGGTCCAGGTAGTGGTGCTCGCCTACGAGGCTGGCCTCATCCAGCCCGGCCGGCCCTAGCTGGAATCCTGAGAGGCGGAGACGGGAATCGAACCCGTGTACAGGGCTTTGCAGGCCCTTGCCTAAGCCACTCGGCCACTCCGCCGCAAGGGCAAACGGACCCTCGAGAGCGGACGACGGGATTCGAACCCGCGACCCTCACCTTGGCAAGGTGATGCTCTACCAACTGAGCCACGTCCGCATGCACCTGGGTGCGTTGAGAACTGTAGCCGATCCTGCCGCTCGTGCAAACTCGGCGCCCCGTTTCGGCGAAGATCGCACGGTCACGGCGTTACCGTGGAGGGTCCTAGAGCAGGGTCCGGGCCACCCCCGGCCCGCGGGCATGGGAGGCTTCGGTCATGCGAGAAGTGGTAGTAGACGGCAGCCCGCTGACGATCGACGACGTCGTGGCAGTGGCGTACGGACAAGCGCGGGCGCGGCTGGACGCGGACGTGCCCAGGCGGATGGAAACGAGCCGCTCGGTCGTCGTGAAGGCGCTCGGCGGCGACGCGCCGGTCTACGGGGTGAACACCGGATTCGGCGCGCTGGCCGACACGCCGGTGGGGGAGGCCGACCTGGCCACGCTGCAGGTCGCGATCGTGCGGTCGCACGCGGCCGGGATCGGTGCGCCCCTGGACGATGAGGTGGTACGCGCGATCCTGCTGCTCCGGGCCAGGACGCTCGCGGCCGGGTATTCCGGGGTCCGGGCGGAGCTGCCCGCCCGGCTCCTCGAGCTGCTCGCGCGTGACCTGCTGCCGGTGATCCCGGGCAAGGGCTCGGTGGGGGCCTCGGGCGACCTGGCGCAGCTCGCGCACCTGGCCCAGCCGCTGATCGGGGAGGGGCGGCTGCGCTGCCCTGGTGACCCGCCGTCCGGCCGCCCGGCCGCCGAGGTTCTGCGCGAACACGGGCTCGAGCCGCTGACACTGGCCCCGAAGGAGGGGCTGTCGCTGGTCAACGGGACCGAGCCGATGCAGGCGCTGCTGGCCTTCTCGGTCCATGAAGCCGCCATGCTGGTGCAGGCGGCGGATGTGGCCTGCGCGCTGTCGGTCGAGGCACTGCTCGGCACCGACCGGCCCTACGACGAGCGAGTCCAGGTGATCAGGCCGCATCCGGGCCAGCTGGTCAGCGCGGCCAACCTGCGCCAGCTGCTCGCCGGGTCAGCGCTGCTGGCCAGCCACCGGCGCAGCAGGCATGCGGTGCAAGACGCGTACTGCCTGCGGTGTGCGCCGCAGGTGCACGGGGCGGTCAGGGACGTGCTCGGCTTCGCCACCGGAGTGATCACCATCGAGCTGGGCGCGGTGGTGGACAATCCCGTCATCGTGCCCGACGGCGAGGTGATGACGACGGGGAACTTCCACGGCGAACCGCTCGCGTTCGCCGCTGACATGCTGGCGATGGCCATCTCCGAGCTCGCCTCGATCAGCGAACGGCGGGTCGACCGGATGCTCGATCCGGCGTTCTCCCGTGGCCTGCCGCCGTTCCTCGCGCCCGGGGCCGGAACCAATTCCGGCTTCATGCTGGCTCAGTACACCGCTGCCTCGCTGGTCAGCGAGAACAAGGTACTCGCGCACCCGGCCAGCGTGGACACCATCCCCACCTCGGGCAAACAAGAAGACCACGTGTCGATGGGCTGGACCTCGGTGCGCAAGCTGCGGGAGGTGGTGGCCAACGTCCGCGCCTGCCTGGCGGTCGAGATCTGCTGCGCCGCGCAGGGCGTAGACCTGCGTATACCGGTGGCCAGCCCCAGCGTCCCGCTACAGGCCGTGCACGCGCTCGTGCGCTCATCGGTGCCCCGGATGGATGTCGACAGGGAAGTGGCGGCTCAGCTCGCTGCGGTAGACACGCTGCTACCGGAAATTTGCCGCGTAGCCGCCGAGGCCTGCCCCTCGTTCCGGTGACTCCTCCGGCTTGTTACGCGCTGCGGAGAAGGTCGTTTAGTTCCGTCTCGATATCGATGTAGTCGCTTTCCCGGCCGGCCGGAACGATTCGGTAGGTGCGCTGGAGGAACGCCGACATTGGCTGCGCTGGCGCTTCAAAGTGGGCCTGGCCAAATGGGGACGACAGCTCGATATTCAGGACCGCTCCGCTGGCATCCACCGGACCGGTCACATCTGGGGCATCGGTTTCCGCGCACGAGACGGGCGACGGCCACACCAGCACGTCGCCCTCGCCGTGCCTGGACTCGATCCCGGCGGCGAGCAGGTCTCTGGCGAAGATCCACTCGACCGGCTCGTCGGTGCCCACGTGGAACGCCATGCGCACGGCGTAGGGATCGCTACCGCTGTAGTACATGCTGGCTACGAGGGGGACAACCGTTTGCTGTGGGACAACAAGCCTGAGCCCGAGCTCAGCTGAGATCGTGGTGCCGCCGCTCCGGTTCATCGCCTACCCATCCCTACCTAGCCGGGTCCCTGACCATCGGGCACTGTCGATCTGAGTTTCTTGATACTGACTGCGGCGCGTACGGAGAGTGAAGCCTTCCCAGCTGACTAATCATTCCGTTTTGCGCCTTTCGTACCAACCGGAAGACAAGCCTTCACCGTCGCCTTGACCTGGACAAATTCCCTCAGGTCAAGGCTGCGATGTTGAAGCAGTTTAGTGTTCCTGTAGGTCGATTGCATAGCCTGTGACTTTGATCTCACGCACTTATCTACAAGGTGTTTCAATACCAATACTTAGCGTAATTAAAGACGTTCCTATGCGTACGTTCGCAGGGTTTGGACATTACTTAGTGTTACGACTGGCGGAGACCTGGCGGAGACCTGGCGGAGACCTGGCGGAGACCTGGCGGAGACCTGGCGGAGACCTGGCGGAGACCTGGAGGGGATCTGGAGGGCCGGTCCCTGGCCTGACGCGCGCCGGACAGGCGTGCCGCCGGCCGGGAAGATGCGCTACCCTATGGGAGCGCCGCAGGATGGTGCCGACGGTTGCTTGCCTCGGCTCCCGTCCAGGACAGGCAGCGGGCGATTGGCTCAGCGGGAGAGCGCCTCGTTCACACCGAGGAGGTCACTGGTTCGATCCCAGTATCGCCCACCTAGTACACCGGCCAGTTGCGATCATGTAACTGGCCGTTTTCATGGCCGGGTCGCGCGTTCGAGGTAGCCGGTCATCCGGTTGAGCAGGCCGACGGCTCGGTGCAGGTCGCCGGAAGCGGGCGAGGGTGGCTCGGACGGCAGGTTAGCGAGCAGGTCAAGGCCGGGGGACAGGAACTCCGCCAGCTGGGTGCAGATGGTGGCGGCGTTCCTGACGACCTGTGGATCGGCGCTCTGCCTGCCGGGCAACCCCTCATCCGGCACCGTCGGCGGCGGATGTCAGCGGCGGAGATCAGCCTCCGGTCATGGTGGTGATCTGGAACGAACGGTCACTTTGGGGAAGCAGGTTGAACCGGAGCATCGCGTTGACCACGCGCTGCAGTCGCACCGCGTCGACTCCGACCGGGAACGAGGGGAGCGAGATGAGCGCCGCGGCCGTGCGGCTAATGCCGAGGTACGTCTCGACGGCATGCTCCACGGCGGCGCGGTTGGTGTCGGCGATTTCCTGGCCTTGCGCCAGCGCCGTGGTGAACGCCTTCAAGGTATGGGGGTACTTCTCCGCCCACGCCTGCGTCACCGCGTAGCCCTGGATCGGGAAGTCCTGAGTGGAGCCCTGGTCGAGATCGGCCAGTTCTTCTACGCCGGCGCTTTGCTCGTCGAGGCTGACGAACGGCTCGGGGGAGAACGACGCGGTGACGGCGTTGGCGCTCAGCGCGCCCTGCACGGCCGGGAAGGGCACGTCGTTGTTGAACTTCACCTGGCTGGGGGTGATGCCGTGCTGGACGAGCAGCGAGTCGAGCAGCAAGGTGCCGATGTCGTTTGGCGCGTTGACCGAGACTGTCTTGCCCTTGAGCTGGCTGATCGAGCTGATAAGCGACCCGCCCTTGACGAGCAGGGCCAGGACGTTCGGCTGCAGGAAGGACGCCTCGGCGATGATCCGCAGCCGGGCCTGGCCCGATGCCTCGTTGTCGATGTAGGTGACGTAGTCCCCGGCGGTGACGTCGTAAGTGCCTTTGAGCTGGCCGTCGATCAGGTCCTGGGTAGACGGCGGGATCTTTCCCACCGGCACGATCTTGACCTGCAGACCCTGGGCGGCGAACAGGCCGTCCGCCTCGGCGATGTACAGGCCCGCGGAGTCGATGGCCGGGAGCGCGTCGACCACGATGCTGGTCTTCTCGAGCGGAAGCTTTGCTGCGCCGGCACCGGACCCGCTGGAGCATCCTGCGGCGAGCATCGCGATGGCGGCCGCCGAGGAGATAAGTATGTTCCGGGGTTTCATCTTGCTCCAACGAAAGGTGTGCGGAGTCCGCTTCCTGCTCCGCGGGCGGCCGGGTAAGTGCCGAGACCCGTAATTCGAAATGAGTCACGAGACACCATAATGATCTTCGTCATATGCCAAACAGCACAACTGACCCTGATATCGTGCCACTCAGTTACCGAGGTTAACTCATTGTGGCCGACCCAGATGCGCCAATCCGGATACCTGACCCGGCCCAACGGCCGGTCCGCAGCGGCCAGGAAAACACCCATATCGGCTAACGTATGATTTACTGCACTTTGCCGCTGCGGCCGTTTAACCTGGCGGCCGGCGTTTGAGCGGCTGCCAATGGGTAGTAGGTTGTAGAAAAATGACGGGAGGATGTGCGAGATCGCGCATCAGGTAACGGGTGTGTCCATGGTTAATGAACCTGAAGATGACGGGCAGAATCTTAAAAAACTGCAAGGTGCGTTGCTCAGCACGGAAAGCGTCGAGCAGTTTCTTCAGAAAGTTTCTGTACTTGCGGCTGGTCTCATCGACGGCGGCATATTGTGCGGGATGACAATGCAGCCTAATGGGCGGCCGGTAACCGTCGCGTGTAGTGACCAGGTAGCCGCCCAGGTAGACGGACTGCACGAGGCACAGGCGGCGGTCGCGGGAATCCGGTCCTGCCTGGCACTGCCGCTGACCGCTGATGGTCATCCCATAGGAGCTATGAACCTGTACGCGCGGACGGCATCGGCGTTCGGCGCGGCCGAAGCGCGGCGCGCTGAGAATTTTGCCCTGAATGCCTCGGGCGCCCTTACCCTGGCCACCAGGCTGGCCACCAATGCCAGCCTTATCGACCAGCTGCGCTCGTCTCTCGCGTCACGAACTGTTATTGATCAGGCGCTGGGGATCATCATGGCCAGGGAACGCTGCACGCAATTCTATGCGTTCGCTATCCTGCGGTCCTACGGTGGGGTGATCTCGCCCGAGCCCCGGGCCACCAGGCGGGTCGGGACGATGTGCGCCCGTGGCTCTGAGACGTCTCCGTCGATCCTGCGGAACAGGATCTGCGCGGCCAGCGTCCCGATGGCCGCCACATCCTGGGCCACCACCGTGACCGGCGGGTCGAGCATGTCAGCCAGCGGCACGTCGTCGAAGCCGACCAGCGCCGTGCGGTGCTGGACGCCAATGGCCCGTAGCGCCCTGACCGTGCCCAGCGTGATCAGGTTCTGCGCGCTGAACAGCGCAGACGGAGGCTCGGGCCCGGTCAGCAGCTCGGCCGCGGCCGCCTCGGCGGCCGCGGCGGTATGCAGATCGCGCCGGACGATCCGGGGATCCTCGGTCAGCCCCGCCTGGCGCAGCGCCTCCTGGTAGCCCGAGTAGCGATCTTGACAGGTCGCAATCGAGACCAGGTCACCGAGAAAGGCGATGCGGCGGTGGCCATGGCCGATGAGGTGCCTGACGGCCGCGATGGCGCCGTCCCGGTTGTCGGCCATCACGCTGTCGGCGGGCAGGAGCGCGGGCGGGCGGTCCACGAAGACCACGGCGGTGCCCACTTCCTGCTCGTCACGCAGGTACGAATGGTCACGTCCGGCCGGAACGATGATCAGGCCGTCGACTCGCCGCGCGACCAAGGTGGAAGCAAGCTCGCGCTCCCGGACCGGATCCTCGTCTAGGCTGCCGGCCAGCAGCCCCACTCCGCGCTCGCGTGCCACGTTTTCTACCGCGCGGTAAACGCTCGATGAGTACGGGTTGCTGACATCCTCGAGCATCAGGCCGATCATGAAGGACCTGCGGTCCCCGCGCCGCAGGTTGCTCGCGGTCATGTTGTGCCGGTAGTTCAGCTGGGCGGCGGCGCGGCGCACCCGGGCCGCCAGGTCGGCATCTACGGTGGTGGCGCCGTTGACCACCCGGGACACCGTCTTCAGGCTCACCCCGGCCAGCGCCGCCACGTCTCGCATCGTCGCCCGGCCCGGCGGGGGCGATGGCACGGGCATCGGCGCCAGCGGCGTGACCACTGGCCGGTGGCCAGGGACTGACTCCATGACTGTCGACGATACTGACTGCGACCCTGATGAACTCGCAGTTCCTGGTGGCATCGAGACCCCCTCCGTAGCGGCCCTAAACCGACTCTTACCTCAACAAAAGGTACAGTCACGGCGAAATCTCGCCTGAGCCGGCGCCGCCCAGCCCCGCAGCGCGCGGCCCCGCAGGCGGGCGGTACGGCCAGCGGCTGCTTCACCCTTTGCCATGGCCCTTCGCACCTTACCTATCCCGACATCGTTGTCCAGGATGTCATTGAGCGTCAAGGATGCACGTCCCCGGCGTCATACTTTGATAACAAAATTGCAACATCTTGGGCACAAGTTGACCGGTGCTCTCTGTGCCCTGCAGGCCGGCCTGCGGGAAATGGTGCCGATATCAGAACTTATCCCTGAAACGCATCCGGAACTATTGACACATGTTGCCGATCGGCGCAAAGTTCGGACAACGATGTCCGGAAGTGATGCGGCGAGCGTCACCTCCGCTGCGGTGTTGCGCAGGCGCATCGCAAAGTTCAATCTGACGGTCCCGCCGGGGGACTATCTCAAGGAGGAGAACAGTGCTCATCCGCCGAAATAGACGAAGCAGGATGATCGCGCTGCCTGCTATCGCGACCACAGGATTGCTGGCGCTAGCCGCGTGTTCGTCGTCAGGGTCATCGGGAGGCTCGACCTCCTCAGGCCCCGTGACGATCACGGTGGCGGTGACCGCGAATCCCTTGATGACCACGATTGAGCAGCTGACGCCCGCTGGCTTCGAGGCCAGCCACCCCAACATCAAGGTGAAGTTCGTCACCTATGACGAGAACACCGAGCGCGCTGACGTCGAGAAGGACGTGGCCGCGGGCGGCGGCCAGTACGACGTGGTCATGATCGGCCCGAACGACATCGCCTCGTGGGCCAAGAACAACTGGATCAGTTCCCTGACGAACTACGCCAGCAGCGACGCCAGCTATGACGTCAACGACATCCTGCCGCCGATCAGGTCCGCTTTGTCGTCCAACGGCCAGCTGTACGCCGTGCCCTTCTACGGCGAGTCGTCTTTCATGATGTACAACAAGGCGATGTTCGCCGCCGCCCACGTGACGATGCCGGCCCACCCGACCTGGGCCCAGATCGCCACGCTGGCGCAGAAGCTGAACGACCCGGCCAAGGGCGTGGCGGGCATCTGCCTGCGCGGCCTGACCGGCTGGGGCGACAACCTCGCGTCGCTGGACACCGTGGTGAACACCTTCGGCGGCCAGTGGTTCAACACCAGCTGGGACGCCCAGCTGACCTCGCCAGCGTTCGAGCAGGCGACGAACTTCTACGTCAACCTGGTCAAGAACTACGGTGAGAAGGGCGCAGGCAACGACAGCTTCAACCAGTGCCTGAACATCATGCAGCAGCAGAAGGCAGCCATGTGGTACGACGCCACGGTCGCCGCGTCGACGCTTGACGCTGCGGGCAGCCCCGTCCAGGGCAAGATCGGCTTTGCCCCGGCGCCTGTGGACAAGACGAGTTCGTCCGGATGGCTGTGGAGCTGGGCGCTGGCCGTCGAGGGCGCGTCCAAGAACAAGTCGCAGGCCTGGACGTTCATGGACTGGGCCACCTCCAAGGCCTACATCGCCTATGACGCCTCCAAGAACGGCTGGGCGGCTGTCCCGCCGGGTACCCGCCTGTCGACCTACCAGAACCCGAAGTACCTGGCCGCGGCCGGAGACTTCGCGAACCTGACGCTGCAGGAGATCAATTCGGTCAACGTGGTGAAGCCGGGTCTCCTCCCGCAGCCGGTACCCGGTGTCCAGTACGTCGGCATCCCCGAATTCGAGGAATTCGGCAACCTGGTCTCGGCTGATATCACGGCCGCGATCGACGGCCAGATGTCGGTCTCGACGGCCCTGCAGAAGAGCCAGTCGATAGCCCAGCAAGCGGTCATCGCCGCCGGTTACAAGTAGGAACCTCAGATCGCCGCGGCGGCGTCCCGGCCGGGACGCCGCCGCGGGCCAACCGCGTAACGGCTACTGCGACCGCCGGATCCGTCAGAGAGGACAACGGCGTTGGTTAATGTAATTGACTCCCCGCCCGCGGTCCCGCAGGTTCAACCCCCGCCCGCACGCCACCCTCGCGGGGCATCGTGGGTTCGCCGGCTGCCCCTCGTCCCGGCGCTCGTGTTCATGTTCATCGTGACCCAGATCCCGTTTGTGCTGACCCTGTGGTACAGCTTCCAGCGGTACAACCTGAATTACCCCACGGCGCCCAGAGACTTTCCCACTCTCTACAACTACGATGCCGTCTTCGCCGATCCGATCTTCCGCACGGCCGTGGTCAATACCGTGCTCCTGACCGCGGTGCCGGTCATCGTCTCGGTTATGTTCGGTGTGGGGATCGCGCTGCTGCTGAACCGTTACGTGTTCGGCCGCGGCTTCCTCCGGACGCTAATCATCAGCCCGTTCCTGGTCATGCCCACGGCGGCCGCGCTGGTCTGGAAGTTCACCATCCTGGACACGACCTTCGGGGTCTTGAACTACTTCCTCAAGCCCTTCGGCCTGCACAGTACGGACTGGATCGGGTCGTATTCCCAGGCCACCATCATCGCGTTCCTGACCTGGGAGTGGACGCCGTTCATGGTCCTGCTTGCGCTGGCCGGCCTGCAGGCCCAGAACGAGGACATCCTGGAGGCGGCGCGGGTGGACGGGGCCGGCGCCTGGCGGATATTCCGCTCGCTGACGCTGCCTCAGCTAAGGCCCTACATCGAACTCGGGGTCCTGCTCGGGTCCATCTACATCGTGCAGGCCTTCGACGGGATTTACATCATCACGGCCGGCGGCCCGGCCACGGACACGACGAACCTGCCCTATTACATTTACCAGATCGGCTTCCAGGGATTCGATATCGGCCGGGCTTCAGCCATGGCCGTGGTCGTCGTCGTCGCGACCATTCTCATCGCGACGTTCGCGCTCCGGGTAATCTCCGGTCTGTTCAGCGACGAGGGGATGAGAGGACGATGAGCCGCCGGCAGAAGAGGACCGTAGCCGAACGTCAGACCAAGCCCCTGACTCGTCTGCTACTTGGCGTGCTCACCTGGGTGGTCGTGCTGGTGTTCTTTTTCCCGGTGCTCTGGATGGCGCTGACGGGTCTCAAGACCGAGCCGACCGCCGACACGCCCACCCCGCATTTCATTTTCAAGCCGACGCTGGCGGAATACGAGTCGGTGTGGAAGGGAGCGGGCGGGCTGAACGGCTTGCCGTCCTACCTTGAGCATTCCGTGATCATCACGTTGGTGTCGACGCTGCTGGTGATAATACTGGCGCTGCCCGCCGCGTATGCGCTCTCGATCCGTCCGGTCCCCAAATGGCGCGACGTGCTGTTCTTCTTCATCTCCACCAAAATGCTCCCGATTGTGGGCGCCATCATCCCGCTGTACGTCATCGCCCGGGACCTGCACCTGCTTGATCATGTGCAGCTGCTCATCCTTCTTTACACCGCGATGAACCTGCCGGTCGCGGTGTGGATGCTGCGGTCGTTCCTGCTCGAGGTGCCGCCGGAGATCATCGAAGCGGCGCGCGTCGACGGCGCGGGCCTGCTCACGCAGCTGCGCAGGGTGATCCTGCCGATCATCAGCCCCGGCCTGGCGGCCGCCGCCCTCATCTGCTTCATCTTCGCCTGGAATGAGTTCTTCCTCGCCGTCAACCTCACCACGATCAACGCGGCGACCATCCCGATTTACCTGGTTGGCTTCGTTCAGCCCGAGGGCCCCTTCCTGGCCCACCTGTCGGCGGCGGCTACGATCGCTTCGCTACCTGTGCTGATCGCCGGCTGGTCGGCGCAGGGCAGGCTGGTGCGCGGACTGTCGATGGGCGCGGTCAAGTAGACCACCAGGAAGGAGCGGGAACCCGCATGATCACTGTCGCGGGCGAGGCCCTGATCGACCTGATCGTGGACCCAGCTGGCCACGTGGATGCCCGGTTCGGCGGTGGGCCGTTCAACGTCGCGCGCGCCATCGCCAGGCTCGGCCAGCCCGCCGTCTTCCTCGGCCGGCTCTCCGGGGACCGGTTCGGGCGGCTGATGCGGGCCGACCTGGACCGCCACGGGGTGCACGTGGCCATCGAGGCCGCCGCCGAGGCCCCCACCACGCTGGCGGTCGTCGACGTCGATCCGGCCGGCGTCCCTGGCTACCGGTTCTACCTGACCGGCACCTCGGCGGCCGCGATCGGGCCCGGCCAGGCCAGCCTCCGCCCCGGTACGACGGCGCTGCACATCGGCAGTCTCGGCCTCGTCATGGAGCCGATCGGCACTCACCTGGAGCAACTGGTCGCCTCGCTCCCGGCCGGGATCACGGTCATGCTCGACCCGAACTGCCGCCCGGGCGCGATCGCATCACGGCAGGCGTACCTGGACCGGCTGGACCGGATCGCGGGCCGGGTCGACATGATCAAGACGAGCACGGAAGACCTCGCCTACCTGTTTCCCGGGCAGGACGCGCAGACCGCGGCAGCCGAACTCCTGGCCCGTGGTCCGAGGTGTGTGGTGGTCACCGACGGCGCGGCGACCGTGCGAGCGTTCGCCGCGGGGCAGGAGGTCCGCGCCGAGGTCCCGCCGGCCCCGATCGTGGATACGGTCGGAGCCGGGGACGCGTTCGGCGGGGCCTTCCTGACCTGGTGGATGGGCAACGGGCTTGGCCAGGCCGACTTCGGTGATGTGGCCGCCGTGCGCAGCGCGACCAAGGCCGCGATCTTCGCGTCGGTGGTCACCTGCACCCGCCGCGGCGCGGAGCCGCCGTGGGCCTATGAGCTGTCCGGGCATGACGGCTGGAGCTGGCTGCCCCCGACCCCGCAGCCCATCCAGGACGCCCAGGAAAGCAAGCCGGCCGGTCACGTCTGACCCGGGCGCCCGGCGCTAGCTCGTGCGGAGCAAGATGCCGCGGATGAAAGCGGCCTGGCCGGCGTGCTGCAGGCAGTCGGAGAGCACGCTGACCAGCCGGACGCCGAGCGTTACCGGCGGATCCCAGGCTTCGTCCACCACCCGCCGCAGGTCCGCGTCCGTGACGCCGGCCACCAGCCGGACGGCCTGCTCGTGCACCAGATCCTGGTACCAGGTGAGCACGTCGGCTGACTGGACGGTCAGCTGGGATACCTGCCGTGAGCTGTGCCCGTAGCCGATGTCGGACCGCGCAAACGGCAGCTCGAACCGCTTCTCCGCCTCGTCCCATACCTGCGGCACGCCGAAAGCCCCGGCCAGATGATCGTCCTGGACCCGGGTCAGGTGCCAGCACAGCCAGGCGATCGAGTTGGCGTCGTCGTCGAGCCGGGCCGCCAGCTGGCCAGCGGTCAGCCCCTCGACCGCCTCGTGGACGGTCTCCCGGATCCGGCCGAAGGCGTCCGTCAGCAGATCTGCACTGGTCATGTCCTGTCCCTCTTTCGGTCAGAAGCACAATTTACCCGAACGGTCCTGCCTGACACGCCGTGCCTACCTGGCCTCGTGCCCGCGTGTTCGCCGCCCGGGGACGACACGCGGTAGCGTTCGTAGGTGTCCCCTGCTCGCGACCGGCCGTCGCCGGAAAAGCCTGTTCTGTCCAAGGCCGTGCCGGATGTCGCGGAACTTCTCGCGGCGGCGGTGGAGGGCATCGGCGGCGCGGAGCGGCCAGGTCAGGTCACGATGGCCGAGGCGGTGCAGCGGGCCATCGACACTGGCGAGCACGTCGCCGTCCAGGCCGGGACCGGCACAGGGAAGTCGCTGGCGTACCTGGTCCCGGCCGTTCGGTACGCGATGACGACCGAGAACACGGTGGTGGTGGCCACGGCCACCATCGCGCTGCAGCGCCAGCTGATCGACAGGGACCTGCCGCGCCTGGTCACCGCCCTGGCGCCGCTGCTCGGCCGGGAGCCGGAGTTCGCCATCTTGAAGGGCCGCCGCAACTACCTGTGCCTGCACCGGCAGCGTGGCGGCGCGGCCGATGATCCGCAAGACTTGCTGTTCGATCCGACCGACAGTGGTCCGGCCTCGCCGCTTGGCCGGCAGGTGAAGCGGCTGCACGAGTGGGCCGAACAGACCACCACGGGGGACAGGGACGAACTGGTCCCCGGCGTGCCGGAAGCCGCCTGGCGCCAGGTCTCGGTCAGCGCGCAGGAGTGTATCGGCGCGCAGCGCTGCCCCTACGGCTCGCGGTGTTTCGCCGAGCGAGCGCGGGACACCGCCGCCAAGGCGCACATCGTCGTGACCAACCACGCGCTGCTCGCGATCGACGCCACGTCCGACATCGACGTCCTGCCCGAACACGACGTGGTGATCATCGACGAGGCCCATGACCTGGTGGACCGGGTGACCTCGGCGACCGCGGGCGAGCTGTCTGGTCCCGGTACCGACGCCGCGGCTCGTCGCTGCGCGCGCCTGACCGATTCCGCGGCGGAGGAGAACTCGGCCGCGGCGGTGGCGGACGGCCTGCGCCAGGCGGCGGCCGCTCTTACCGTAGACCTCGGCGACGCGCCCGCGGGCCGGATGGACCGGCTGTCCGACGCGCTGGCCGCGACGCTGAGCTCGGTGCGGGACGCCGCCAGCGCGTGCACGGACGCGATTCGCGCCAGCGCGCCTGCCGGCGAGGAGGACCCGCAGCGGATGGCGATGGCCCGGATGACACTGGCGGCGCTGGACGAGCTTCAGCGCACCGCCAGCCGGGTGCTCGACGCGTTCGGCGCCGACATCACCACGCGTGACGAGGTGGTCTGGCTTGACCGGCCGTTCATCGAGGATGCCCGGCGTGCGCCCACGCTCCGGGTGGCGCCGCTCGAGGTCGGCCACGTGCTGCGGACCCGGCTCTTCGGCCAGCGCACGGTCGCGCTCACCTCGGCGACGCTTGCCCTCGGCGGATCCTTCACTCCCCTCGCGCTGCAGTGGGGTTTGCCCGCGGCCGGCCAGGACGAGGGGGAGAACCTGACCTGGACCGGTATGGACGTGGGCTCCCCGTTCGATCATCCGCGCAGCGGCATCTTGTACGTGGCCAGGCATCTGCCGCCGCCGGGCCGGGACCAGCTGCCCGAGGCCTACCTCACCGAGCTCGAGGAGCTCATCGAGGCGGCCGGCGGGCGCACGCTTGGCCTGTTCTCGTCCATGCGGGCGGCGAAAGAGGCGGCCGGGGCGCTCCGCGACCGGATCGGATTTCCGCTGCTCTGCCAGGGCGACGACGTCACCGCCCAGTTGGTCAGGCAGTTCGCCGCGGAGGAACCGACGTGCCTGTTCGGCACGCTGTCGCTGTGGCAGGGCGTCGATGTACCAGGCAACTCGCTGCAGCTTGTCGTCATCGACCGGATCCCGTTCCCGCGGCCAGACGATCCGCTGGCCTCGGCCCGTCAGCGCGCGGTGGCCGCGCGCGGCGGCAACGGTTTCATGACGGTGGCCGCGTCGCAGGCCGCGTTGCTGCTGGCCCAGGGCGCCGGGCGGCTGCTGCGGACCATGACCGACCGCGGCGTGGTGGCCGTGCTCGATCCCCGGCTGATGACCGCTCGCTACGGCGACTTCCTCCGCGCCTCGCTGCCGCCGTTCTGGACGACCGCCGACCCCGCCCTGGTCCGGGCCGCCCTGCGCCGCCTCGCCGCCGCCTCCTCTCCTCCCGCCGCGTCCCCTCCTCCCGCCGCGGCTCCCGCCGCGCAGGCTCCCGCTCCCGCCTAGGCTCGCGCCCCGCGCTCGGTCTCTTACGAGCATGTTACGAATGCCCTGATACGGATGAAACCTGCGTGGCTGGGTAACATTTTGAGAACTACAGGCTTTTGACATCCGTTGGGCAGGGGACCGGGTGCCCAGTCGCAGCGGGAGGTCGCGCATGCGGGAACGGCCGCGCACAGGCAGGCGACATGTGCTGCGCTGGGTTGCGGTCGCCGTGGTGGTGATCGTCGCCGGCGGAACGCTGACCGCGTACCTGAAGTACCGCGCTGTTTACGACAGCATCACCCGCATCACGGTGCCCGGGCAGGCCCTCGGCCACCGCCCGCCGGTGTACAGCACGACCTCCGTGAACATCTTGGTCTACGGGACGGACAGCCGGGCGGGACTGACCCCGCACGAGCAGTACATCCTGCACACCGGCCATGACCAGACCGACAACACCGACACGATCATGGTCGTGCACATCTCGCCCGGACGGCACCACGTGACGGTGATGAGCATCCCGCGCGACACCATGGTGCCGGTGTACCAGTGCGACAGCGGCCCCGGCTACACCGGCCAGCAGGCTAACCCGAACGCCGCCGTGCAGATCAATTCGCTGCTTCAGATCGGCGGCCCGACCTGCCTGTGGAAATCGGTCGAGCAGGCGACCGGCGTCCGGATCGACCACTTCATCGGAATCGGCATGATCGGCTTCGTCAAGGTCGTCGACGACCTGGGCGGCGTCAACGTCTGCGTACCGTTCAACGTGAACGATCCCGTGTCCGGCCTGGACCTCAAGTCGGGTGAGCAGCACATCAACGGCATCCAGTCGCTGGCCTTCTGGCGCACCCGCGAGGATCTCGGGACCGGATCGGACCTGGAGCGGATTCAGCGCGACCAGTTCATGTCCGCCCAGGTGGTCAAGGGGGTCCTGCACAGCGACCTGCTGTCCAACCCGTTGAAGCTGCTGAACGTGGTCACCGACGCGGCCGCCTCGATGACCACGGACGGCGGCATGACCGTGGAGGACCTGCTCCAGATCGGGGAGAGCTTCCGCAGCCTGTCCAGCCAGAACGTGCAGTTCATCACGGTGCCGAACCAGCCGTGGCCGCAGAACCCCAACCGGGTCCAGTTCATGCAGCCCCAGGCCGGTGAGGTGTTCGCGGCCATTGCCCGGGACAGGACGGTGCCGAAGGTTTCCGCGAACCCGACGTCCCCGGCGGCGTCGGGTTCTGGCGGCGCCCAGGTGCTCACCACCAGCCCGTCCAAGGTCAAGGTGAAGGTTCTCAACGGCTCCGGTGTTCACGACATCGCGGTCCAGGCCGCGTCCGGGCTGACCAGGCGGGGTTTCGACGTGACCGGCACCGGGGACGCCGCGAGCTTCGCCTACACCAATTCGGTGATCGAGTACGCCTCAGCCGCCGATACGGCCGAGGTGAACACGCTCGAGAAGGAGATCTCCCACGTCACCGGCCTGCTGGACACTCACCTGGCGCCCGGCACCGTCGAGCTCATCCTCGGCTCCGACTTCACCGGCCTGACCTCCCCGGCCGGCGGCGTAGCACCCAGCACCGCCAGCACTTCCAGCCCGTCCGGCACTGCCAGCCCGTCCAGCACTGCCAGCCCGTCCGGCATCGGCGCCCTGGCCTCGACGAGCGGCGGCATCACCGCGGCCGCCGCCTGTACAGCCGACAGCTCAGCCTTCGCCGGTCCGCTCAGTCCCTGACCACGGGGCCCCTGACCGCGGGCTCATCGGGGCGGGCTCATCGGGGCGGGATGGCGCTGACGTCCTGCACCGCCTCCGGTAGCCTGCGCATGCTGGTAACGCGCCGGTCCGCCAGCTTGGCGGGATGCCCGGTCAGATCGCGATCCACCCAGACCGAACGCAGGCCCATCCGGGCCGCGGGAAGCATGTCGTGCACCCAGCTGTTGGCCACGTGAATCCAGTTCGCCTTCGCGACCCCGGTTTTCTCGGCGAACCTCCGGAAATGCGCGAGGTCCGGCTTATAGCTTTGCACCTCCTCGGCCGTCACCCAAAGATCAATGGGCACCGGCAGCTGCGTCCTGGTGCTGGCGAACAGGTCCTCGTCGCAGTTGGTCAGGAACGCCAGCCGCCAGCCCGTGTCCCGCAGCGCGGCCAGGGCCGCACCGGCGTCGGGGAAGACTTGCATGTCGGCCCAGGCCCGGACCAGCGCATCCTCGCCGCCCGGGGGCAGCGGGATATGCTCGCGTTCGGCCGCCCGGGCCAGCCCGGCGGTGAGTATCTCCCGGTACGGACGCCACCGTGAGGCGGCCTCGAGCTCAAGCTCGGTCTGGTGATAGGCGTTGAGCAACCGCCCCGCGTCGGCCGCCGCGACTCCCGCCAGGGCCGTCAGCGCCCCGCCCATGCACGCGTTCCAGTCCGCCACCGTTCCGTAACAGTCGAACGTCAGCCACTTGTCCGCCACCTTCACCGCCCCTTCCCGTCTCCCCCCAGCATCCCAGCCTATGACCCCCACCCGTAACCACTCCAGCATTCCCCGGCGTCCCACTGGCCACGCTCGTACCGGTCGTCTCAGCGCGGGCCTGGTCCCGGTGTCCTGGCCGGATTTTCCGCGATCTTTATCCGGCCCACTGCCATTCGCTTCCCCTGTCAGGTCCGGGTGGTTGTATGGGGGAGTCGGCAGGACCGAGGAGGTAGTGATGGGCGACGTTGCCTTCGCGCACACGGCTAGCAAGAACGGCACGGGGGGGTTCGAGTATCAGGCTGGTTTCGGCAATGAGTTCGCTAGCGAGGCGGTGTCCGGGGCGCTCCCGGCGGGCCGGAACTCGCCGCAGCGCGCGCCACTCGGCTTGTTCGCGGAGCAGCTCAGCGGGACCGCGTTCACCCAGCCGCGGGCGGTCAACCGGCGGACCTGGGTGTACCGGATCATGCCGTCGGCGGCGCACCCGGCGTTCTCGCGCATCGGCAACGGGACGCTCCGCGGCACCCCCTTCGACGAGATCGAGCCCGACCCGAACCGGCTGCGCTGGGATCCGATGCCGATGCCGGCCGCCGGCACCGACTTCATCGACGGCCTGTACACGGTCGCCGGGAACGGGGACATCAGGACGCGGGCCGGCCTGGCCGCGCACGTGTACGCCGCGAACCGGTCCATGACCGACAGGTACTTCGTCGACGCCGATGGTGAGCTGTTGTTCGTGCCCGAGCATGGCACGGTGCTGCTGCGCACCGAGCTCGGACCGCTGGCGGTGTCCCCCGGCGAGATCGCGGTGATCCCGCGCGGCCTCAGGTTTGCCGTCGAACTCCCGTCCGGGCCGGTCCGCGGCTACCTGTGCGAAAATTTCGGCGCCGCGTTCACGCTGCCAGAACGTGGCCCGATCGGGGCCAACGGACTGGCTAACGAGCGCGATTTCCTGGCTCCGGCGGCGGCCTACCAGGACGGGCCGACGGCCGTGCAGGTGGTGCAGAAGTTCGGCGGGAACCTGTGGGCCGCCGACTATGATCACTCACCGCTGGACGTCGTCGGCTGGCACGGGAACTACGTGCCGTACAAATACGACACGGCTCGCTTCATGACGATCGGCACAATCAGCTTCGACCACCCGGACCCGTCCATCTTTACCGTGCTCACCGCACCGAGCGAGCTGCCCGGGCTGGCCAACGTGGACTTCGTGATCTTCCCGCCGCGCTGGCTGGTGGGGGAGGACACCTTCCGCCCGCCCTGGTACCACCGCAACATCATGTCCGAGTTCATGGGCCTGGTGCACGGCGTCTACGACGCCAAGGCGGAGGGATTCCTGCCCGGCGGGGCCAGCCTGCACAACACGTTCACCTCACACGGGCCGGATGCGGAGACGTTCGCCAGGGCCAGCGCCGCCGAGCTGGCGCCGCAGAAGGTCGACGGCACGCTGGCGTTCATGTTCGAGAGCCGCTGGATGATCATCCCCACCAGGCAGGCGATGGAGGCAACCCACCGTCAGGACGACTACGACGCCGCCTGGGGCGGTCTGACCCGTTCCTTTCGCGGGTTAGCCTGACCATATGTACATCCCCGCCCACTTCGCCGCCGACGACGCAACGACCCGTGAGCTGCTGGCCAAGCACGGTGCGGCCGACCTGATCACGCTGACCGCGGACGGCCTGCTGGCCAGCATGCTGCCGTTCGCGTACGAACCCGCGGCAGGCCAGCAGGGCGCCCTGTACGGTCACCTGGCCCGGAACAACGACCAGTGGCGCAAGCCCGCGCTCGGCGAGTCGCTGGCCATCGTCCGCGGTCCGGACGCGTACGTGTCGCCGTCCTGGTACGCGACCAAAGCCGAGCACGGCCGGGTGGTCCCGACCTGGAACTACATCACGGCGCACGTCTACGGCCAGCTCGTCGTCCATGACGACCCGGCGTGGCTGGAGGATATCGTCAGGCGCCTGACCGCCAAGCACGAAGCGGCCCGGCTGACCTCACCGGGCCAGCCCCCCGCCTGGTCGGTCGACGACGCACCACGTGCGTTTATCGAGGGACAGCTGCGCGCCATCGTGGGCCTCGAGCTGCAGATCACCCGGATCGAGGCCAAGGCCAAGCTGAGCCAGAACCGCCCGGCGGACGACGTCGCAGGTGTGGTGGCCGGCCTGACCGCGCGCGGCGATGACCGCAGCGCGGCCGCCGTCAGCCACGCCAACCACGAGCGCATCCGCTAGAGGTCGGCGACGGCCGGGATGACCTCGGCCGCGAGCACCTCCAGCGGGGTGACCTGCCACAGGTTGGCCACCTGGCCCATGGCGACGTCGAACCCAAGCTCAGCCAGCCGGCCGAGCTGGTCGACGACCTCGGCGGCCTTCTCGCCCTTCTCTCCCACGTCGAAGACGAAGTAGCAGGTCTTAGTGAGCTCGTCGTAGTCGCGGCCCTCCGCGTCGCAGTGCGCGCGCAGCACGTCCAGCTTGCGGGCCAGGTCGGGGCCGGGGAACAGGTTGCAGGCGTCGGCGTACTTGGCCACGAAACGGAGCGTCTTCTTCTCCCCGCCGCCCCCGATCATGATCGGGGGATGCGGCCTGGTCAGCGACTGCGGCGAGTTCAGCGGCCGGTCGAGCGAGTAATGCTGGCCGTGGTACGGGCTTTCGTCGCCGCGCCACATCTGCAGGCAGATCTGCAGCGTTTCCTCGAGCCGCTCGAACCGCTCGGCTACCGGAGGGAACGGGATTCCCAGGCCACGGGACTCCTCCTCGTTCCACGCCGCGCCGATGCCGAGCCAGGCCCGCCCGCCGGACAGCACGTCCAGCGTGGTCACGATCTTGGCGAGGATGCCCGGATTCCGGTAGATAGCGCCGGTGACCAGCGTGACGAGCTTGGCCCGCGACGTGCAGGCCGCGAGGTAACCCAGCGTGGTGTAGGCCTCGAGCATCTCGTGTTCCGGCGGCCCGACCGCGCTGATCTGGAAGAAGTGATCCATGACCGCGATGAACTCGAAACCCCCGTCGTCCGCGGTGCGGGCGACAGTGGCCAGGTCCGCGCCGAGGCGTGGCGGTCCGTCCGGCGTGGTGAAATCGGGGATCTGCAGGCCGATCTTCACGGTGTTACCTCCCTCAGCTACCCTTACGGCGAGGTTAGCTTAGGTCCATGGGCGCCGAACGGTCAGATGTGGTCATCATCGGGGCCGGGCTGGCCGGCTCGGCCGCCGCGTGGGCACTGGCCGGCCGGGGGCGTTCGGTGGCGGTCGTGGAGGCCTTCGGCCCGGGCCACCGGCGGGGCAGCTCGCACGGCAGCGCCCGGATTTTCCGGCGCGCCTATCCCGACCCGCTCTACGTGCGGATGACCGGCGAGGCGCAGCGGCGGTGGCGGCAGCTCTCTGACTTCGCGGCGCAGGACCTGATCCTGACCACCGGCGCCCTGGACTTCGGCCCGGCCCGCGAGCAGGAGAAGATGTACGACATCTTGACCGCGTTCGGGGTGCCCGCGGAGCTGATCCCGGCCGCTTCCGCCGCCGAGCGCTGGCCCGGCATGTGGTTCGGGCCCGATCCGGTCATGTTCCATCCCGACGGCGGGGTGCTTGACCCGGAGCGCGCGATGGCGGCGATGCGCTCGATCGCGACCGCGCGGGGCGTCCAGTTCCATGACGGCACCCGGGTGCTGCGGGTGGAGCCGCGCGAGGCGGGCGCGAGCGTGTGTACGGACGACCGGACCTGGCATGCGCGGGTCGTGATCGTGGCGGCCGGGGCATGGCTGGAGCCGCTGCTCGGTGCGCACGTCCGGCTGCCGTCCCTGGTCGTGACCCAACAGGACGCGTTCCACTTCGCGCCCACCGAGCCGGGGCCGTGGCCTGCCTTTATTTATCACGATGAGATCACCAGGTATGGCCTGCCCGCCGGCCGGGACGGCCCTGGCGCGGTCAAGGTCGGCGAGCACGGCCGAGGGACGGTGACCACCGCCGACGGCCGCGACGGGATTGTCAATCCGGCCGCCAGGGACCGGATCCGCGCGTTCGCCAGGCGCCGGCTCGGCGGCCTGGACCCCGCGCCCGTCGGCGAGGTGACGTGCCTGTACACCTCGACCGCCAGCGAGGACTTCATCTTGGACCGGCAGGGCCCGTTCGTGATCTGCTCACCCTGCTCTGGTCACGGTGCCAAGTTCGCGCCGCTCGTCGGCGAGATCGCGGCCGATCTGGCCTGCGGCGGGACCGCTCCGGACCCGCGTTTCACCCTGGCCGCCTACCGGGCGTAGCGGCGGCCGCGAATCTGGTCCAGCCGCCGGCCACCTCGATGCGTCTAAAGATGTATCATCAGTCGCTTTTTCGCCTCTAATGTTCTTGACGGTGGGACATCCCGCGAGCTGGAGTCCTGATGAAGACTTTTCGCATTGCTCAGCACCGCCCCATGAGCCTGGGCCCGTCCGTGCCCATGGTGGCTTTTCGGCGTCCGCGCCGCTGGCTGGTGTCGCTCGTCGGGGTCGGCCTGGCCGCCCTCGCGGTCTGTGGCCCCGTCATGCTGGCGGCGGGGCCCGGTGGCCCGTCCTACGTCTTGACCGCGGCGACGGGCGAGCAGGCCAGAGTGCTTAACCCGGGACCGCCCACCGGGCTGACCGCGACCGCGGGCAATGCCGAGCTGAGCCTGTCGTGGACCGCGCCCCTCTCCGATGGCGGCGCGGCGATCACCGGCTATGACGTCTACCTGGGCACAAGTTCCCACGGTGAGTCCGCCGCCCCGGTCGAAACCGTCACCGGGACGAGCGTCACGGTGACCGGCCTGACCAACGGCACCACCTACTACGTGACCGTTGATGCGGTTAACGACGCTGATCTGCACAGTGCGCCCTCGGCCGAGGCGTCGGGCACCCCGGCGACCGCACCGGGCGCGCCTGCCGGGCTGACCGCGACCGCGGGCGATGGCCAGGTGAGCTTGTCGTGGACCGCGCCCGCCTCCACCGGCGGCGCGCAGGTCACCGGTTACGATATCTACGCGGGGACCACGGCCAACGTTAAGCTCAGCACCCCGGTCGCCAGCTCTGCGGGCAGCAGCGTCACCGTCAGCAAGCTGGCCAACGGCACCACCTACTTCTTCGCGGTGACCGCGGTCAACCAGGTCGGCCAGGGACCCGCCTCCGGTGCCGCTTCGGCCACCCCGGCGTCCCCGATCACTCAGCCCGGGCCGCCCACCGGGCTGACCGCGACGCCGGGTCATGGCCAGGTGGCGTTGTCCTGGACCGCGCCCGTCTCCGACGGCGGCGCGGTGATCAGCGGCTACCTGGTCTACGCCGGGACCAGCCCGGGCGGGGAGCTGGCGGCCCCGGTTAACGGCACGCCGGTCCACGCCACGAGCTACACCGTGACCGGCCTGACCGCCGGCACCACCTACTACTTCAAGGTGGCTGCGGTCAACGCCGGCAAGCATCAGGGGAACGATTCTGGCGAGGTCTCGGCCACGCCGGTGACGGCTACCGCTTCGCCGTCCGCCACCGCCACGGCTTCCGCCACCGCCTCCGGGGCCCCGACCGCGGGTGCCGGGGCCGCCGCTTCGCCCACCGGGGTAAGCAGTGTCGCCCCGACGCTAAAGCCGGTCCTGGCGGCCAAAAAGGTCCCGAAGCCGGTCATCGTCACGCTGGCCGCCGTCGCCATCGGGGCCACGGCCGGTGCCTTGACGCTGGGGGTGTGGCGGCTGCGCCCGGCGCGGCCTGGCTCGCGGTCACGTCCGCCGATGGCGCCCCCGTCGGATGTGCGAGCCGTGCCTGACCTGGGGCCGCCCGGCCGGGTCACCATTCACGAGGTCGGCGTGGACGAGACCTACACGGTCCGCCTGGAGCCGCTACCCGGAGCCGTCATCACGACCATCGAGGAGATCCGCACATGACGACCGCTGAGCAGGACCGTCCGCTGACCGCCGCGGATCTGCTCTTCGGCTCGGCGCAGGACGCTCCCAAGGCGTTGACCAGTCACATCATGTCGGCCGGTCAGACCAAGAGCATGGGTCGCGCCCTGACCCACCTGCCGCGAGTGACTCGAGAAGCGGCTGCCAGAGAGGTCGCGGCCGCCGCCGTCGGGCTGCTGAAGATGGACCTGGTCGAGATGCTCGTGGCCGGATGGCGCGAGCACAGGGAGATCATCGCCGCGGCCCGGCGCACACTGGCCACGCCGGCCAGCAAAGAGCTGGTCGGCCTGGGCGCGCACCGGATCTCCACGGTCCAGCAGCCCGCGGTCGGCATCCTGCTAGACGGCCGCCGGGTTCACACTCTCCAACTCGGCGTGTCGATCATCTTCGACGTCACCGCCATGGTGGCCGGGGTCAGCGTCGGCCGGCTCTCCGCTGTTCACTCGGGGCGGTGCGATGTCGGCGTCGCCCTGACCATCCACGACGTCGAGGTTCTTACCAAACGGGCACACCTCGAATTGCCCGGGGTCAAGGCGCTCAGATCCGGCGTCCGGCTGCTGCCCGCCAGCGAGTACCCGGACAACCCGGACAGCCTGCACCCCGCCAGCTTGCACTCGGGCAGCCCGGGCAGCCTGCACCCCGCTAGCCAGTTCCCGGCCGTCGAGCTGGCCGGCCCCGAAGGCAACGGCCCCACAGACAACGGCACCAAAGGCGACGGCACCAAAGGCGACGGCATCGGAGACAACGGCACCAAGGACGACGGCACCGGAGACGGCGGCACCAAAGACGACGGCACCGTGTATCAGGGCAGCGAGCCTGCGGCGGACCTGCGAGGGTAGGAGGTGTTCCGCGCTGCGGATATTGGGTGGGGTACGGCGAGCCTGCTTGCCGGCGTCCGACCCAGGCCATAGAGTCCAACCCAGGTTCCGTGGGCATCGTCGCGGCCTGAGCACGGAGGTTCAGCACTGGTGGCATCAATCCGCACGACAGAGCACCAGGCAGGCGAGCTTGGTCCGACCGGGCGGCCGCTGCCCGCCCTCCCGGATCCCGAGCCGCTCATGTCCCACGGTCCCGCGCGCGTCATAGCGGTCTGTAACCAAAAAGGCGGCGTGGGAAAGACTACTACCACGATCAACCTCGGTGCGGCCCTGGCCGAGCAGGGCCGGCGTGTGCTGCTCGTCGACTTCGACCCGCAGGGAGCACTGTCGGTCGGTCTCGGCATCCAGCCGCACGACATCGACTACACGGTCTACAACCTGCTCCTGGAGCGCGGCGTCACCGTCCATGACGTGCTGCACAAGACCGGCGTCGACGGGATGGACCTGCTGCCGAGCAACATCGACCTGTCCGGTGCCGAGGTCCAGCTCGTGCACGAGGTCGGCCGCGAGTACGTGCTCGGCGGGGTGCTCGAGCCGATGGTGGCGGAATACGACATGATCATGATCGACTGCCAGCCCTCCCTGGGCCTGCTGACGATCAACGCGCTCGCCTGCGCCGACAGCGTGTTCATCCCGCTGGAGTGCGAGTACTTCGCGATGCGCGGCGTGGCCCTGCTGATGGAGACCATCGAGAAGGTTTCGCGCCGGCTGAACACCAAGCTCACCATCGACGGTCTGCTGGCCACCATGTACGACTCCAGGACGCTGCATACCCGCGAGGTCCTGTCCCGCATGGTCAACGGCTTCGGCGACAAGGTTTTTCATACTGTAATCAACCGCACGGTGAGGTTCCCTGACGCTACGGTGGCCGGAGAGCCTATTACCAGCTTCGATTCCGGGTCAATGGGGGCGAATGCCTACCGGGAGCTGGCCAAGGAGGTACTGGAGCGGTGGCGACAGGCAGGGGAAGATCACGGAGGGTAAGTCTTCCTGGGGTAGCTGAGCTCTTGCGTCCCGCCGCTGTCGGCCCGGACGGAGGCGATCAGCGCCCGGCCAGCGGCCGGGAAAAGCACACCCAGAAGATCACCGTCTACCTGTCCGCCGAGGAACTCCTTGACCTGGAACGCGCCCGGCTCGCACTGCTGCGCTACGGCGTCGCCGCCGACCGGGGCCGGATCGTCCGCGAGGCGATCGCCGTCCTGCTCGCTGACCTCGACGCGCAAGGCCAGGGCAGCCTCCTGGCTCGCCGCATCGCCGCCGCGAACCCGCTGGGCCCGCTCGGCCGGGGCCATGCCAACGGCCGAGCGGACGTATCCGGGCGCTAGCCGGCCCGCGATACCGTCATGACCGTGAGCGTGCACGACCCAGATCTGGCGGGCGACCCGGAAGGCGCGGCGCGGTCCAGTGCCTTCGAGGTACACCTGGACGTGTTCGAGGGCCCGTTCGACCTGCTGCTCGCGCTCATCTCCAAGCACAAGCTGGACATCACGGAAGTCGCTCTCTCCCAGGTCACCGACGAGTTCATCGGCTATATCTCACATCGCGCCGACGGCTGGGACCTGGATCAGGTCAGCTATTTCCTGGTGGTCGCGGCCACCTTGCTCGACCTCAAGGCCGCCCGGCTGCTGCCCTCGGGTGAGGTGGAGGACGAGGAAGATCTCGCCCTGCTCGAGGCCAGGGACCTGCTCTTCGCCCGGCTGCTGCAGTACCGCGCGTACAAGGAAGTGGCGGCCACCTTCGCCGCCCGGATGACCGCTGCGGCCCGCCGTTTCCCGCGGCGGGTCCCGCTCGAGCCGCGCTTCGCGCAGCTGCTGCCCGAGGTCCTGCTCGGCCTGGGCCCCGCGGAATTCGCCCGGCTGGCGGCGATAACCCTCGCGCCCAAGGTGCCGCCGAAGGTGTCGACCGAGCACATTCACTCGCCGGTGATCAGCATCAGGGACCAGGCCCAGGTCATCGCGGCCCTGCTGGCCGAGCTCGGCCGGGCCAGCTTCCGGCAGCTGACCGCGCGCGCGGCCGGCAGCTACGAGGTGGTGGCGTCGTTCCTCGCGCTGCTCGAACTGTACCGGGAGGACGCGGTGTCCTTCGAGCAGGTGGCCCCGCTCGGTGAGTTGTACGTGACGTGGAACGGTCCTGGAGCCGATAGCGAGCTGACACAGGGCGGCGAAGAACCATGAGCATCGAATCCAACCCCGAGACCCCCGAGACCCCCGAGGGACCCGAGACCCCCGAGGGGCCCGAGACCCCCGAGGGGCCCGATGAGGGGTTCGCGGCCGGACCTGGGCTGCGGGCCAGCCTGGAGGCGATCTTGCTGGTGGCCGACGAACCGGTGCCTGCGGTCCTGCTGGCCCAGGTCCTCGAGCGTCCCAGGAACGAGGTGTCGGCCGAGCTGCGAGACCTGGCCGCGGCCTATGTCGCCGAGGGCCGTGGTTTCGAGCTGCGCGAGATCGCCGGCGGCTGGCGGTTCTATACCCGCGAGGATTGCGCCCCGCTGGTCGAGCGTTTCGTCAGTGACGGGCAGGAGGTCCGGCTGACCCAGGCGGCGCTGGAGACCCTGGCCGTGGTCGCCTACCGCCAGCCGGTAAGCCGGGCCCGCGTATCGGCCGTGCGCGGGGTCAACTGCGACGGGGTCATGCGTACGCTGGTGCTGCGCGGTCTCACCGAGGAGGCGGGGACGGACCAGGAAACCGGTGCCATCCTGTACCGGACCACCAGGTATTTTCTGGAACGCCTGGGACTGGCGAGCCTGGAGGAACTTCCGGACCTCGCGCCCTTCCTGCCGGAGAACATTGAGGACATCGAGGATGAGAACGCCCGACCGTAACCGCAGGGTCCACGACTTCGACGACGAAGAGGACGAGGGCGAGCGGGACTCGCTGACCGACGTCCCAGGCGGGGTCCGGCTGCAGAAGGTGCTGGCCGAAGCGGGGATCGGCAGCCGCAGGCACTGCGAGGAAATGATCGGCGCGGGCCGGATCGAGGTGGACGGCGAGACCGTCCGCCGGTTCGGCGCCCGGGTCGATCCCGAGCACCAGGTGATCAGGGTGGACGGCAAGCGGATCCCGGCCAAGGCCGGTCAGGTCTACCTGGCCTTCAACAAGCCGCCGAAGGTGCTCACCGCGATGTCGGACGCGCGGGGCCGGCGGACGGTGGCCGACTTTCTCGGCGACCGGCCCGAGCGGCTCTTCCACATCGGCCGGCTGGACTACGACACCGAGGGCCTGATGCTGCTCACCAACGACGGTGAGCTCGCGCACCGGCTCGCCCACCCCAGCTTCGAGGTGGCCAAGACCTACCTGGCCGAGGTGACCGGCCAGGTGCCGAAGGATCTGGGTCGTCGCCTCACCGCCGGGATCGAGCTCGACGACGGCGTGGCCACGGCGGACAGGTACCGGCTGATCGACCGGTCGGGTCCGCGGACGCTGGTGGAGATCACCTTGCACGAGGGCCGCAAGCACATCGTGCGGCGGATGCTGGCCGAGGCGGGACATCCGGTCAAGCGGCTGGTCCGTACCGACGTCGGCCCGGTCAGGCTCGGCCACCTCGAGCCGGGGACCTCGCGCCCGCTGACCATCGCCGAAATCGGCGAGCTCTTCGCGGCGGTCGGCCTCTAGGGTCGGTAACCTGTGGCGATGGGGAGGTGCTTACCGATGACAGTCAGAGCGGTTCGCGGCGCGGTACAGGTCGATTCCGTCGGCCGGGACGCGATACTCGAAGCGACGGCCGAGCTGGTCAGCGAGGTGATGACCCGCAATGAGCTCACCACCGATGACGTGATCAGCGTCTTGTTCACGGCGACGCCCGACTTGACCGCGGAGTTCCCTGCGCTGGCCGCGCGCAAGATCGGCTTCCACGACGTGCCGCTGATCTGCGCGTCCGAGATCGCCGTCCCTGGCGCCATGCCCCGCGTGGTGCGGCTGCTGGCGCACATCCAGACGGACCGCCCGCGTTCGGCCATCCAGCATGTGTACCTGCGCGGCGCGGCCGCGCTCCGGCTCGACATCGCCCAGTGAGGGTAACGGTCATCGGGACGGGCCTGATCGGAACCTCGATCGCGCTGGCGCTGCGGGAGCACGGCTCCAGCGTCTGGCTGGCCGACGCAGACCCGGCCGCGGCCCGGCTCGCCGCCGACCTGGGCGCGGGCGACCTGTTGCCCGAGTCGCCCGCCGACCGGTTCGACGTGGCGGTGATCGCCGTCCCCCCGGCCGCGGTGGCCGCCGCGCTGGCCGCCGCGCAGGCTCGTGACCTGGCCCGCTGCTACACCGACGTGGCCAGCGTGAAGCAGCTCCCTGTCGCGCAGGCCCGGGCGCGCGGCTGCGACATGACCAGCTACCTGCCGGGGCATCCGCTGGCTGGCCGGGAGAAGAACGGACCCGCCGCGGCGCGCGCCGACCTGTTCCTCGGCCGGACCTGGGCGCTGTGCCCGGAGCCCGATACCTCGGACGAGGCCACCGCCCTGGTGACGGTGCTGGTTCGCGAGTGTGGTGCGGTCCCGGTGCGGACCGAGGCGGCCGCGCACGACCGCTGGGTCGGGCTGATCTCGCACGCCCCCCACCTGGTGGCCGCGGCGATGGCGGCCAGCCTGGAGGGGGCTCCGCCCGAGGCCCTCGGCCTGGCCGGTCAGGGGCTGCGCGACGTGACCAGGATCGCGGCCGGCGACACAGGCCTGTGGACCCAGATCCTGTCCGCCAACGCCGGGCCGGTCGCCGAGGTGCTGGCCGCGGTGGCCGCGGACCTGGCCGAGGCCGCCCGCGTGCTGGCCGGCGGCGAGGACCTCAAGCCGGTCGCGGCGCTGCTCGACCGCGGCCAGGCGGGCGTGGCCAGGATTCCCGGCAAGCACGGCGGCGCCCCTCGCGAGTTCACCGCCGTCCAGGTGGTCATCCCGGACCGGCCCGGCGAGCTGGCCCGGCTGTTCCGCGCGACCGGCGAGGCGGGTGTCAACATCGAGGATGTCAGGATCGAGCACTCACCTGGGCTGCCGGTCGGCGTCGCGGAGCTCTCCGTGCGCCCCGCCGAGGCGGCCCGGTTGCTGGCCGCCCTGGATCGGGGCGGCTGGCCGGTCCGTGGTTAGCGCCAGGACAAACTCGTCCCTGCCGGTAGCATCGCACGAGTGAAGACTTCAGCAGGCCGCCAGAGCGATACGGGCGAGGTGAACGATACGGGCCCGGGGCTTGTCGTCGCGGTGGACGGGCCTTCCGGGGCGGGTAAATCGAGCGCCTCCCGCGGTGTGGCGGCCGCCCTCGGCCTGCGGTACCTGGACACCGGGGCCATGTACCGGGCCCTGACCTGGTGGTTGCTCGACCGGGGGGCGGACGTCAGTGACCCCGGCGTGGTCGCTGAGCTGGCCGCCTGGCCGGTCATCGAGGTCAGCACCGACCCGCGGGCCCCGTGGACCAGGGTGGGCGGGACGGACGTGTCCGCGGCCATCAGGACCCGGGAGGTCACCGGCGCGGTGAGCGCCGTCGCGGCCGTCCCGGCCGTCCGCGCGCACCTGATCGCGATGCAGCGGGACATCATCGCCGCCGCGCCGGGCATCGTCGCCGAAGGCCGTGACATCGGCACGGTAGTCGCGCCTGAGGCGTCCGTCAAGGTATTCCTGACGGCCGATCGCGCCGCCCGCGCCAGCCGCCGGGCCGCCGAAGCCAGCTGCTCGGCGGCCTCGACCCGGGCCGACCAGGACCGGCGTGACCGCCTCGACGCGGCGCAGAGTGAGAAGGCCACCGACGCGGTCGTGATAGATTCCACCGGGCTGGCCCTGGACGAGGTGGTCGATACCATCGTCCAGCTAGCCCGCCAGCACGCGGATATCCCTTTCCCGCGGCAGAAGAGCAGATCATGATGCCGAACGACGCCGAACCTAACCCCGACCTTAACCCCGATTCCAGCCCCAATCCGGTCCCCGTGGTGGCCGTGGTCGGCCGCCCGAACGTGGGTAAGTCCACGCTGGTGAACCGGATCCTGGGTAGCAGGCAAGCCGTGGTGGAGGACGTCCCCGGGGTGACCAGGGACCGGGTCACCTACGACGCTCTGTGGAGCGGCCGGGAGTTCACGCTGGTGGACACCGGCGGCTGGGAGCCCGCGATCGAGGGCGGGCAAAGCCTGGCCGCCCGGGTCGCCGCCCAGGCCAGGGTTGCGGTCGACGCCGCCGACGCGGTGCTGTTCGTGGTCGACGCCACGGTCGGCGTGACCGACGCGGACGCGGCGGTGGCAAGCGTGCTGCGCCGGTCGGGCAAGCCGGTCGTGGTCGCCGCCAACAAGGTCGATGACACCAAGGGCGAATCCGAGGTGGCCGCGCTGTGGTCGCTGGGCCTCGGCGAGCCCGCGCCGGTCAGCGCGCTGCACGGGCGCGGCAGCGGCGACCTGCTTGACCTGGTGCTGCAAGCGCTGCCTGACGCGCCGAAGAACACGGAAGAGGCCGAGGGCGGCCCGCGCCGGGTGGCCCTGATCGGCCGCCCGAACGTCGGTAAGTCCAGCCTGCTGAACAAGCTGGCCGGCGCCGAGCGCGCGCTGGTCGACTCGGTGGCGGGCACCACCAGGGACCCGGTCGACGAACTGATCGAGCTGGGCGGCACCACCTGGCGGTTCGTGGACACGGCGGGCATCAGGCGGCGGTTCAGGGAGAACCAGGGCGCGGACTACTACGCGGCGCTGCGCACCGCGGGCGCGCTTGACCGGGCCGAGGTGGCCGTGGTGCTGGTGGACGCGAGCGACCCGCTGACCGAGCAGGACCTGCGCATCGTCTCCATGGTCATCGAGGCGGGCCGGGCGCTTGTCATCGCCTACAACAAGTGGGACATGGTCGACGAAGAGCGGCAGCACTTCCTGGAGCGCGAGATCGACCGGCAGCTGTACACGGCCCGCTGGGCGCCCCGGGTCAACATCTCCGCGGCCACCGGGCGGCATACCGACCGGCTGGTACCCGCCATCGAGCAGGCGCTGGAAGGCTGGGAGACCCGGGTGCCGACCGGCAGGCTCAACGCGTGGCTGACCGGGCTGGTCGCGGCGACCCCGCCGCCGGTGCGCGGCGGCAAGCAGCCGAAAATCTTGTTCGCCACCCAGGCCGGGGTGCGTCCGCCGCACTTCGTGCTGTTCTCCTCGGGCTTCCTGGAAGCGTCTTACCGCCGGTTCATCGAGCGGAGGCTGCGGGAAGAGTTCGGCTTCGAGGGCAGCCCGATCCAGGTGTCCGTGCGGGTCCGGGCCAAGCGGGAGTCCCGGGGCGGACGCCGTCCCGCGCGGGCCGACGGTCGGCACTGAGACCCCGGAGTTGGGGCCCCCGGAGCAGGACCAGGTGTGCTGAGGTGCCACCACCGTCCGTTCGGCCTGCTGATCTTCTCGACGCCGACCGCAGGCACGTCTGGCATCCCTACGGGCCTATGCCCGGGCGGATGGAACCGCTGGTGGTGGAGTCGGCGGCCGGGGTGCGGCTGCGGCTGGCGACGCCGGTCGGCGGGGTGCGTGAGCTCGTCGACGGCATGTCGTCGTGGTGGGCCGCCATCCACGGCTACCGGCACCCGGTGCTGGACCAGGCGGCGGCCAGCCAGCTGGCGAAGATGAGCCACGTGATGTTCGGCGGCCTCACCCACGAGCCCGCGATCCGGTTGTGCGAGCGGCTCGTCGCGCTGGCCCCGGCCGGGCTCGAGCATGTCTTCCTGTGCGACTCAGGGTCGGTCAGCGTCGAGGTGGCGGTCAAGATGTGCCTGCAGTACTGGCGGTCGGCCGGACGCCCGGCCAAACGCCGGCTGCTGACCTGGCGCGGCGGGTATCACGGCGACACGTTCATGGCGATGTCGGTGTGTGACCCCGAGGGCGGCATGCACGCGCTGTGGGACGGTGTGCTCGCGGACCAGGTGTTCGCCGCCGCGCCGCCGGCTGGCTTCGCGGCCGGCTTGGATCCCGCCTACGCGGCGTCGCTGACCGCCCTGATCGAGGAGCATGCGGATTCCCTCGCCGCGGTGATCGTGGAGCCCGTGATCCAGGGCGCGGGCGGGATGCGCTTCCATGACCCCGGCTACCTGCGGGTGCTACGCGAGGCCTGCACCGCGCACGGCGTGCTGCTCATCTTCGATGAGATCGCGACCGGGTTCGGCCGGAGCGGCTCGCTTTTCGCGGCCGGCCACGCCGGCGTCAGCCCTGACGTGATGTGCGTGGGCAAGGCGCTGACCGGCGGCTACGTATCGCTGGCCGCCGCCTTGTGCACTCCGGCGGTGGCGTCGGGGATCTCAGCAGGCTCGGTTCCCGTGCTCGCGCACGGGCCGACGTTCATGGGTAACCCGCTGGCCTGCGCGCTGGCGCTCGCATCGCTGTCGGTGCTGTTCGACCCCGAGTGGTACCCGGGCGGGTGGCCAGCCTGCGTGGCCCGGCTGGCGGCCGGACTGACCGCCGGGCTGGCCCCGGCCCGCGATCTGCCCGGGGTGACGGACGTCCGGGTCCTCGGCGCGGTTGGCGTCGTGCAGCTGGACCGCGAGGTCGACGTGCCGGCCGCGACCGCGGCCGCGGTGCGGGCCGGGGTGTGGCTGCGGCCGTTCCGTGACCTGATCTACACCATGCCGCCGTACCTGACCTCGGATTCCGATCTTGCCCTGATCTGCCAGGGCGTGCTGGCCGCGGTGCAGGCCTAACGCGAACGCGCCCGGCGGCGGGGCGGGGGAGGGCGTGGCCGTCGCGTCGGTGACCGGCTTGGCCCCGCCGGCGAAGCGCACCAGGTCGCGACCATGCACCACCCGCCCCGGCATCGGATCCGAGGCCGCCCGCCGCCTCAGCGCGGCCACCGGAAGCTCGCGGTGGCTGGCCGCCAGCACCAGGTTGCCGAACCTGCGGCCGCGCAGCACCCCGGCGTCCGCGATCAGGCCGGTGTGCGGAAAGACCGCCTGGATCGTCGCGACCTGGGCGCGGGCGTGCCGCAGCGGCGGGCCGTCGGCCACGTTGACGGCGTAGATCCCGCCGGAGTCCAGCGCGCGGCTGGCCGCGGCCGCGAACTCCGCCGAGGTCAGGTGGGCCGGCGTGCGACCGCCGGCGAAGACGTCCGCGATGATCACGTCGAAGCTACCCGCTGCCATCCGCTCGAGCACGGCCCGGGCGTCGCCGATGTGCAGCCGGAGCCGCCCGCCGCGCGGCGGCAACCTGAGCCGGATCAGCCGCCACAGGGACTCGTCCACCTCGACGGCGACCTGCGCCGACGCGGGGCGCGTGGCCGTCACGTAGCGGGCCAGCGTGAGGGCCCCGGCGCCCAGGTGCAGCACCCGCAGCGGCTGACCCGCGGGTGCGGCCAGGTCGATCAGGTGCCCTAGCCGCCTGACGTACTCGAAGTCGAGGTAGCCGGGGTCGTCCAGGTCGACATGCGATTGCGGGACGCCGTCGATCAGCAGCATCCACGCCGCCCGCCGGTCCGCGTCGCGCAGGAGCTCGGCCCGGCCGGTATCCAGGATCTCCTCCTGGCTCAGCTGCCTGGATCGGGTCATGACCGCCATTATCCTCGGCTTGCTGGCCAGACCGGGTGGCGGCTGGAAAGTATCAGGTCCGGTGTGCAAGGCTGTGGTGGGTACGTCCCACGCCGCAGGAGGCCCGCATGGCTGTCGATCAAACCAAGCCCGCTGGCGAGCACGCCGACGGCGAGCCCCAGCCCGATTCGGCCCCATCCGATTCGGCCCCATCCGATTCGGCCCCATCCGATTCGGCGGGGCCCGACCTCGATGAGATGAAGCGCAAGTTCCGTGCGGCCCTCGACCGTAAGCGCGGGGAGCACGCCACCGCGAACGCCGACGGGACCCAGGAGACGGGCAAGGTGCACGGCTCCCACGGACCGGCGGCTAGCCGCCGGTCGTTCCGCCGCAAGAGCGGCGGCTAAGCCGAGCCCGGGATCGCGCGGAGCCACCTGCGGTCATCGGTGAGGTACCGGTCAAGCCGGAGTCCCGCGTCAGCCAGCACGGCCGCCACCTCGCGGTCATCCAGCCGGGTCGCGGTGAAAACTTGCGTCCAGCGCTTGTCGCCGTCTACGTACTCCACCGTGGCCGATATCAGGTTCGGCGCCGGACGTGACACGTCCCGCATCCGGAAGATGATGCCGTCCCGGGTGCTCTCGGCCTCCGCCGCGGTCGCGAACCACTGCGGCGGGTGCTGCTCGATGACGACGCAGCCGTCGTCGGCCACATGCCGGCGGCAGGTCGCGAGAAACGCCGTCCGCGTCGGCGGGTCCGCGTTGATCAGGTGCGACGCGAGCAGCACCAGGTCGAAACGCCGGCCGAGCGCGAGCTCCTCGATCCGAGCGCATACCGTTTCCGCGCCGCGGACGTACGCCAGCATGTCCGGTGACTCATCGACCGCGACGACCGGATGGCCGAACGCGACCAGCGGATGCGTGACTCGCCCCGCTCCGCAGCCAAGCTCGAGGATCAAGGCGCCCGGTACGGTCGCGGCGTGCACGATGGCCGGCTCTCCCCTCGCGGGCATCCGTGCGTAGAACTCGACGGCACAGCCGTCTGGCGTGATCGCCCCGGGCCCGGTCCCGTAGGGCTGTGCTGGGTTGGTCATCCCCTCATTCTGCCGAACGACCGCACCCGGGCCGGACTTAAGCGGTCGCGGAGTGCGCCGCCGCCACTCGCAGCGGCGTCGACCGGTCCGGCGGCTGGCGCTCGGCCTGCGGCTCGACGGGCCGCGACCCGGCCTGCGCGCTCGCCTGCGGGCTCGCCGCCTCGCTGTCCGGCTCCGGCTGGCTGGCCTCCGCCAGGTGGAACCAGACGGTGGTGCCGCCGGTGTTCCTGAGATACCCCCACTGGGCGGCGAGTTCCTGGACGAGGAAGAGCCCGTGGCCCCCGGTCGCGTACAGATCGCCCTTTACCACCGGCGCGCCTGCCGAGCCGTTGTCGATCACCTCGACCAGGATGCCGTGCGTGATGCTGATGACCACGATCGTCACGGTGCCGCCCTCACCGCCCGAGGTGGTGTGCGCAATGGCGTTGGTGACGATCTCTGACGTCAGTAAGGTCGCCGTGTCGTGATCGGTATCGGTGCCGATCTTGTGGACGCTGAGCGTGCGCGAGACGAAGGCCCTGGCCGAGGAGACCTGCTCCGGACGTCCGGGGATAGTCAGCGTGCCGAGGACCGTTGCCGGCGAGCCGCCGACGCTCGCCCATCCCTCCCGCGGACCTGGCCGGTGCGTCGACCCGGACCACCGTCGTCGGGAATTACCTTCCGGCGTTGCCATCTTCAGACCCTCCCACTTGCCGAGATCATTTTCGCAGTTGTTCGCGGCCCGTGGCTATCGATCACTCGCACTGTCACATCCGTGCCCCCCGCCTCTTTGGTACGCCTAGTCAGCTGATATCAACCAAAACATCTGGCACATCAACTTTATAAATAACATCAGCACCCAAATAGCGGTGAGGCCATGACTCACGCTAGCGCCTCGAAATACCACGGATCGCGAAAGCTACATATAGGGCGACCCGTCTTCTTTCACCCACCCCAATAACCCAAATCGCCCATATGTCCCATTTCGTACCTTGTGATTAACTGCGGGACTAGTATTCAACCGATGATGGGGCGCATACTCGCCTGACGCAAGTGCGTGGAGCAAATTTCCCAAATGAAATCCCGGATGGGATTTCATCGTGGCCGTCAGTGCTGTATCGTACTGCTTGTTAGAGACGGTATGGAGTGCCCCGGTTACACACTGGTGTCGATCATGGCTGATGGTTCCGGGTCCTTTGCACCGATCCTCTGCAGCACAGGGAGGGGAGTTTCTCGTGCCCATTGGACCGACTGTTCGTAGGCGCAGGCTTGGCGTTGAGCTTCGGCATCTGCGCGAGGCCCACTCGCTCAAGCTCGAGGAAGTGGCCGAGAGACTCGGCTTAGCGCCCTCCACGCTCTCGCGCATCGAGACAGGTAAGGCGCCGACCAAGTCGGCGTACCTGACCGCCATGCTGGCGATGTACGAGGTCGAAGATCCGGGTGCGCGTAAGGTCCTGGTCGACATGGCCCGCGAGGGCCACCGTAAGGGCTGGTGGTCGATCTACGACGACGTGCTGCCCAGTGGATTCGACATCTACGTGGGGCTGGAAGCGGAGGCCTCGGGCCTGCGCGTTTACGAGTCCGACGTGGTCCACGGCCTGCTGCAGACCACCGACTACGCCCTGACGGTGCTGCGCGAGCTGCGGCCAAGGGACAGCGCGGAGCAGATCGAGCGGGTGGTAGACCTGCGCATGCAGCGGCAGCGGCTGCTCGACACCGATCCGCCGCTCGACGTCTGGATCATCCTCGACGAGAGCGCGATCAGGCGGAATATCGGTGGCTCGGCGATCATGCGGCGCCAGCTCGAGCACCTGGTTCAGGCGAGCAGATGGCCCAATGTGACGTTGCAGGTTCTTTCTTTCGAATCGGGCGCCCACGCCGGCCTGATCGGGCAATTCGCCATCCTTGAGTTTCCCGAGCGGACGGATTCGGACGTGGCTTATACCGAATCCCTGGGCAACATGATCTATATGGAGAAAGACCGTGAGGTCAGGGCTTGCGCCGAGGCATTCGACCGGATGCGGGCGGCGGCGCTTTCCCCGGCCGCCTCGGTCGAGGCGATCCAGCAGGCGGCCCGCGATCTCGCTTGATGTTGACGACTTTCCTGGAAACCAATCGCACAACAAAAAGGAAGGGAGAGGCGGATGGATACCGACCTCACCGGTCTGCGCTGGTTCAAGAGCAGCGCAAGCAGTGCCGCAGGCTGCGTCGAAATAGCGCACCTGCCGAAAGGGGGAGTGGCGGTCAGGGATTCGAAGGACCGCGCTCAGCTGCCCCATATCTTCAACCGCCACGAGTGGGAGTGTTTCCTCATCGGGGCGAAGAACGGGGAATTCGACCTTCCCGTCGCTTAAGCCTTCCCGTCGCCCTAGCGCCGGTGGAGGACGACGGGCGGGGCCCACCCGCTCCAGCCTCGCCCGTCTTTTACGCAGCCGAGTGCCATAGGTGAATGGTTTGGGGGGGAGGAACCGGGGGGCGGTGGGCCTATGTGTCCACCGCCCTTCGTTTTGCCTCGTCAGCTCAGCAGGAGCGCTAGCGGCCGGGGAGTACCTGATGCTCACGGAGCTTGGTTTCGAGCTCTCTGATGATCGTGGTGAGGATATGCGGTGTTTCGCTGGGCTTGGCGCTCACCACGCTGAGCCGTTCCATGGCCAGCAGGTAGCGGTCAACATCCGATTTCTTGTCGAAGTACAGAGCGCTGGTGAGATGTTCCAGGTACGCCACGTCGGGAAGATCAGCCTCGCTGAACCGCAGGATGGTGAATCCGCTCAGGACGGCGTGACCGCCCAGGCCGGCCGGGATGATCTGCAGCGTGAGGTTCTGCCTGCTGCTGAGGCTGAGCAGGTAGCGAAGCTGGTCGAGCATGATTTCCTTGCTTCCCACCGGCCGCCGCAGCGCGGTCTCCTCGATGACCGCCCAGAGCTTGAGCCGTCCCTCGGTGAACCGGCGCTGCCGTTCCTTGCGCAAGATGATGTGCCGCTCGGCCTCGCCGATCGGGATGTCGCAGAACCTGAGCACGGCGGCCGTGTACTGCTGCGTCTGCAGCAGGCCTGGTATCAGCTGCGGCTCGTACACGCGGATCGAGGTCGCGGCCTCTTCCATCCCGACGTAGGGCTGGAACCAGTCAGGCAGGATGTCGTTGTACCTGTGCCACCAGCCGGGCCGGTTGGCCTGCTCGGCCAGGCTCAGCAGTTGCTCTCGCTCGACCGCGCCGACGCCGTAGAAGGTGAGCAGGTCGAGCACGTCGATCTCGCGGATAGCGTTCCGGCCCAGCTCGATGCGGCTGATCTTGGACTCAGAGCCGCGGATGGCGCGGGCCGCGGCCTGGGCCGTGATGCTCCGGCTTTCCCGAAGCCGCCGCAGCTGGGTGCCCAGCAAGATGCGCAGCACGGTGGGCCCCTCTGTCAGCTCGGGCATGGCCCCTCCAGGATCGTCTTCTCGCCGCGGAATTGTCTCACGCAATTGCGTCGCAAATCGTTGCCATCTATCTTCCGTAATTTCCATGGTATCTCACATGGGATTGCACGCCACCCCCAATATTGGGGGCCTGCTGGCCTGTCTTGGACACAACTGTCACCGGACAGCTGTGTCGGGCCGGGAACATTAATGACCGGTCACGCTGGTGTTCGCGCGCGCCGGGGCGTGGGCCGGCTGGCCCGGCAGGCTGGGCCAGCCGACTACGGCGCCCGTGCTCTGCGGTCCTGCCGCTGGGATATGCACGCAGCGCCCGGACCGGGTGCTCCGTCGGCACGGATCTACGATCAGCCGTGGGCCGGGTACGGAAGAAAGGAAACTCGACGCCGATGAGCGGAGCGGACGCTAATGAAAGCGGCGACTGGCGGACGACATTCCGGCCGGATATTCCAAGCCCTGCCCGCATCTACGACTACCTGCTCGGCGGGAAAGACAATTATCCCGCTGACAGGCTGGCCGGAGAGGAAATCGCCGCCCAGCTGCCGAACATTCGCCAGGCGGCTGAATGGAACCGTATTTTTCTGCGCCGGGCGGTGACTTTCCTGGTCCACGAGGCCGGGATCCGCCAGCTGATCGACATCGGTACCGGGCTGCCCGCCAAGGGGAATGTATACGATGTGGCGACCCAGGCCGATCCGGCGACCCGGATCGTTTATGTCGACAACGACCCGGTGGTGCTCGCGCACGGCAGGAACATACTCCACGGCGTACCCAACGCGGTCATCATCGGGCGTGACCTGCGCGCGCCTGCTGAGATCCTGGCCGACCCCGACCTGCGGCGGCTGATAGATTTCGCTGCGCCGGTCGCCATCTTGCTCGTCGCGGTCTTGCCTTTCATCCCCCCCGCCGCCACCCCCGCGGCCGTCGTCGCCGAGCTGCTTGCGCCCTTTCCTTCGGGCAGCTATGTGGCCCTTTCGCACGCCACCGCGGACGGGAATCCCGCGGTCAAGGAGGCGGCCAAGGTGTACGACACCGCCACCGCGCAGGTATATGTCCGCGGCCACGATGACATCCTGGCCCTGACGCACGGACTGGACCTCGTCGAGCCCGGCATGGTGTGGACACCCCAATGGCACCCGGAGCCGGACGCGGACATGCCACCACGGCCGGAGGAATTCTTTTGCTACGCGCTTGTCGCCCGCAAGCCGTAGGGTCCAGGCCCGGTCCATAGGATGCCATCATGCGCTACTCCTCGCTCGGAAAATCCGGACTGCAGGTATCGGTGGTCGGGCTCGGCTGCAACAACTTCGGCGGCCGCCTCGACGTGGACGCGACGCGCGCGGTGGTGGACGCCGCCATCGACGTCGGTATCACGCTGTTCGACACCTCGGACACCTACGGCGGGGGCGGAGGATCCGAGCGCGCCCTGGGTGAGGTCCTCGGCGCCCGCCGCGACCAGGTCGTGCTGGCCACCAAGTTCGGCGGCCGGGGCGTGGACCTGGGCTACGGGCCTGCCGCCGGCGCCAAGGGCGGCCGCGCCTACATCAGGCGTGCGGTCACCGAGTCGCTGCGGCGGCTGCGCACCGATTACCTCGACCTCTACCAGCAGCACGTCCCGGATCCGCTCACCCCGGTCGAGGAAACCCTGGCCGCGCTGCACGAGCTGGTGACCGAGGGCAAGGTCCGGTACCTCGGCCATTCGAATTTCTCCGGCTGGCAGCTGGCCGACGCGGCGCACCTGGCACGGGGGAACGGGCTGACGCCGTTCGTTTCCGCCCAGAATCACTGGTCGCTGCTTGAGCGCGCGGCCGAGACGGACCTCGTTCCGGCGGCCAGGCACTTCGGCGTGGGCGTGCTGCCCTTCTTCCCGCTCGCCAATGGCCTGCTGACCGGCAAGGTCAGGCAAGGCCAGGCGATCCCGGCCGGGACCAGGCTGGCCGGCCGCGAAGGTTACGTCACCCAGGAGAAGCTGGCCAAGGTCGAGGCGCTGATCGCCTGGGCCCACGAGCACGGCGTCACCGTCTTGGACGTGGCCATCAGCGCTCTGGCGGCGCAGCCGGGCTGCTCCTCGGTGATCGCCGGAGCGACCAGCGCCGAGCAAGTCAAGGCCAACGCGGCCACGTCCGGGTGGATTCCGTCCGCCGAAGAACTCGCCGAGATCGACCGCATCGTCCCGCCGGCCGCCGCTGAGGGTTAGCGGCGCCGGGTCGTCAGTCTCCGGCCACCGCCGTCTTGAACAAGGCCGCGACGTTCGTGCCGAGCACGGCCGAATACGAGACCTGGGGCGTATCGCCGCCCTGCTCGTACCCGCCGATCACCCCGATCACCGTGCCCTGACCGGTCGCGGTGTCGACATCGGCGAGGAACGGCCCGCCGCTCGTCCCGTCGGTGTAGGCGCCGCAGTCGAACTCGAGCTGGTCGGTCATCGGCTCCTTGAGCCAGTTCTGGCAGATGGTCGGCTGGTTGGCGGAGTCCGGGTAGCCGATCACCTGAACCAGCTGACGGGAGGCAGGCACGCCGGTGGCGAGCTTGTCCGCTCCGGTCACGTCCTCGATCGGCACCTCCGAGCCCTGCTGGCTGACCCGGAGGAAGGCCACGTCATCGTCGGGGTTCTGGGCTGACTTCCACGCCTGGTCCAGGTAGACCTTGGTCACGGTCCACACGCCGTACGGAGCCGTGCCGCCGTCGTAGCCGGGGACGAAGGCGATGGTGCCCGACATGGAGGTGGCGCAGTGCGCCGCCGTGATCACCAGGTCTCCGTGCGGACTGTCGATCACGCTGGCCGTGCAGAAGTGCTGCTTGAGTTTCCCCCCGGAGATGGCGAACAGGGGCCCGGTCGCCGGAGTCCCGGTGAACGCCTGCCCGTTCCGTGAGTTCGAGCCGAAGTGCCTGATGGCCCGGACGAAGCCGGTGGCGATGTTGCCCGCCGCGCTGGCGGGCGCGACCGTGGCGATCACCCCGACGGTGAGCGCCGTGGCCACGGCCGCCCGTCCTGCTCGCAACCGCACCTGCCTGAGTCACCCGCCATCGCTTTGATCGTATTTCGCCGGTTTTATGGGTATTCACCACCGGCGTCGATGCTCAATTGTGATACAGAACGTGCAGCACCACTAGGGGTTAAGGCTTTAAAGATGCTCAGAAGTCACCCGAATGAGCTGGGGATTCCCTGTGAAACGCCCGCACGGTCCGCCAGGTCACCAGCGATCGTGTACCTGGGCGCGGAAATACTCGTCGTACAGGCCCTCGATCGCGTCGAGTTCGGCCTGCGGCAGGGGCGGCAGGCCCGCGGCCTCGGAATTCTGCCTGGCCTGGTCGGTGCTTCGCGCACCAGGAATCACACTGGTCACTCCCGGCTGCTGGATAACCCAGCGCAATGCCCATTGAGAAGGGACCCCCGGGGCCTCTGGGGCTCCCGGGGCTCCGGTGATGGCCGCGAACTCCCGGGCCGCCCCGACGCCAGCCTCGAAGCCGACACCAGAGAACGTCTCCCCGACGTCGAACGCCTCACCGCGGGCGTTGTAGTTGCGATGATCGTCGGCGGCGAACGTGGTGTCCTTGGTGTACCGGCCGGACAGCAGGCCCGACGCGAGCGGAACCCGGGCGATGATGCCCACTCCGGCCGCGGCCGCGGCGGGCAGCACCCGCTCAAGCGGCTTGCGCCGCAGCGCGTTGAGGATGATCTGCACGGTGGCCACGCCCGGCCTCGCGATCGCCGTCAGCGCCTGGTCGCAGGTTTCCACGCTCACCCCGTACGCGGCGATCCGTTCCTCGGCGACCAGCGTGTCCAGTGCGTCGTACACGGCGCCGGAGGAAAAGACCGCCGTCGGCGGGCAGTGCAGCTGCACCAGGTCGAGCCGGTCGGTGCCCAGGTTGACCCGCGATCGGTCGGTCCAGGCGCGGAAGTTCTCCAGCGTGTAGTTCTCTTCCTTCTGGTCCACCCGGCGACCCATTTTGGTCGCGACCGTGATGCCCTGCCCGGCGTTGCCCGACAGGAACCGGCCGATGATCCGCTCGCTACGCCCGTCACCGTAAACATCGGCCGTGTCGAAGAACGTGACCCCCGACTCGACCGCGGCCAGCAGCACCTCCATGGCGTCGGCCTCTGACACGTTCCCCCAGTCGGCGCCGAGCTGCCAGGTGCCGAGCCCGATGACCGAGACCGGCCTGCCTGTCCTGCCGAGAATCCGCTGTTCCATGCCTGGCGATCCTACCGAGGGCTCCTCCGGCCCGGCCCGGCCCGGGTATTCCCGAGCGCTACGCTTCATCCATGAAGGCATGCTTGTACCGGCGCACGGGCCCGGCGGCTGAGGTGCTCCGGGTGGAGGAGATCAGCCGTCCCGAGCCAGGACCGGGCGAGGTCCTGGTCCGGGTGCACGCCTCGGGGGTCAATCCCACCGACTACAAAGCCCGCGCGGGGATGACGCCCCGGCCCATCGATGACTTCCAGATCCCCCATCACGATGGCGCCGGCGTCATCGAGGCGGTCGGTCCCGGGGTGGATCCCGGGCGTGCCGGTGAGCGGGTCTGGCTGTGGCTGGCGGCGGCCGGCTCACGGTGGGGCACCGCCGCCGAGTGGAGCGTCGTGCCCGAGCGGCAGGCGACACCACTGCCCGAGCGCGCCTCGTTCGAGCTCGGGGCCTCGCTCGGCGTCCCGGCCATGACCGCGCACTACTGCTTGTTCGCCGATGGCCCGGTGGCCGGCCAGACGGTTCTGGTGGCCGGAGGTGCAGGTGCCGTGGGGCACTTCGCCATTGAATTGGCCAAACGGGCCGGGGCTCGTGTGGTCACCACCGTGAGCAGCCCGGAGAAGGCCGCGCTGGCCGAGAAATCGGGCGCGGACCTGGTGGTCAACTACCGCTCATCCGACGCCGTCCAGCAGATCCAGGCGTTCGCTCCCGCCGTCGACCGGGTGATCGAGCTGGCGCTTGGCGCCAACCTCGCGCTCGACCTCGCGCTGGCGCGGCCGCTCACCACCATCGTGACCTACGCGGCCGAGCCGTCCGATCCGGAGCTACCGGTGCGAGCCTGCATGTCGGCCAACGTCAACCTGAAGTTCGTCCTGCTCTACGGCGTGGCGTCGGCCGCGCTTGACCTGGCCGCCGCCGATATCACGGCCGCGCTGGCCGCCGGGGACCTGACCAGCCTGCCCACGCACACGTTTCCGCTGGAGGACACCGCCGCCGCCCACGAGGCCGCCGAAGGCGGAGCCGTCGGCAAGGTCATCGTGCTGCCTTGACGTCCTCCCCGGCCTGAAGAGCCGGGCACGCCGAAGAGCCGCACTCACCCGGAAGGCTATGCGGTCACGCGGGAGGAACGGACGGGGCGGTGCAGCCAGGCCGGGCGGCGCGGGCGGGGTCGCGCTGCCCGCACGTTACTTCTTCGGGAAGACCCCGGTGTGTTTGGTGCCGCCCCAGAAGACCCTCGTGCCGACCCGGTCGCGGCGGCCGGTGCCGTCGCACCGGCGGCAACGCCGGTACGAGCCCTTGTAGACGCCGCCGAAGTGCCGGCCTGACATGTTGCAGGTGGGGCATTTTTTGAGCGGATGGATCCGCGTCGACACGACGTAACCGACGCCGATAATGACAACTATCAGTAGCGCTGCCATGCCGGAGACTCCTTACTGACCCCGCGAGGGAACCGCCCGCATCCCAGTGCCGCGTGGCACGCGGCCGGATACTGCGACCCCCGGTGCGAGTTGACCGCCGCCGTCGGCGCAGAAGGTGAAATATCACCCCCTGTGTCGACTCACTAGCACAGAGTAAGCTACTCTGGCTTAATATGTGAAGTATTTTGCCACGGCAAGACGCATCATGAGCACTGTATTTATTTTTACTGCCGTTCCGGAGGCCCGTGCCGGAGGCGTCAGCGGTACGCGCTAATGCCGAGTTTCACCGCGAGGCCGATACCGCACAGGCTGACGACAACGCGGAGCGCTCCGGCCGGCACCTTCCGGGCAATCTTGGGCCCGATCCAGCCGCCAATGAGGAAACCCGCGGCCAGCGGGGCAACAAGCATCCACCTGACATCACCGAACAACGCGAAGCACACGGCCGCCATGGCATTCGCCATGCCCGAGAGGGCGTTCTTCGCCGCGTTGACCTTGACCAGCGATTCCTCAATCATTGTGGTGAGCACCACCAGCAGCATGATCCCTGCGGCGGCGCCGAAATAACCGACATACATCGCGACGGCGAACAGGGCGACGCCGTAGGCCAGTGGATGTCCCGCCCCCGGTGCTGGTGCCAGCTTCCTGACCTTGGGCTGAGCCAGGAGCACCACCGAGGCGACCGCGATCAGCACCGGCACCACGACGGTGAAGGTACTGGCCGGGGTCACAAGCAGCACGCTCGCCCCGGCCGCGCCGCCGACTGCGGTGATCACGCCGAGACGGAGCACTCGCCGCCCCTGGCCGGCCAGTTCCGGCCTGGAACTCGCTACTGATCCGGCGCCGGTGAGCACGAGCGACACGGTGTTGGTCATGTTCGCCGACAGGGGTGGCACCCCGAGCGCGAGCAGCACCGGGTAGCTGACCAACGATGCGATGCTGACCACCGTGCTAAGGATGCCGCCCAGCGTTCCGGCTGCCAGCAACACCAGCACCTCAGAGAATTTCATCCGATGCCAGCTTGGCGCAGTCGCGCGTGCCTCGGACACCCCCCCGCCGGTGTGATTCCCATCGCACCCGCGCGAGCCGCGACGCTGCGAGACACTGACGGCATGCGGATCCTTGGCCTCATCTTCGCTGGCACCTCGACGGACCACCGCGCGCAGATGGTCAGCTTCGTCGCCGACACCTTGTCGTTGCCCCGGACCCGTACGGACAGCCCCCCCGCTGCGGACGGCCCCGCTGCGGACGGCACCGCCGCTGACCTATTCGAACTGCCCGATGGCTCAACCTTCGCCGTGGCCTCTCCCGGCGGGATGGGCAATACCCCGAGGTCGATTGGCTTCCTCGTCGACGATCTCGATGCCGCGGCGGCGGACCTGCGCGCCGCAGGCGTCGTGGTCGGCCCTATCGGCGAAAACGACCGCACCAGGTACCTGCACTTTCGCGCCCCCGACCGTGAACTGTACGAACTGGTAGAACGCAAAGGCGCACCCGTCCCCGGCAGCATTTAGTCACATGCCGAGCCCGCGTCATTTACGCATCATCAGTCGCATAAAAACCAGAGAGTGGCAGATAGCCGCCATTTATTCGGTGTGGCGTTCCCGATAATGTCATACCGGCCAACTAGAATCGAACTAGTAATCAGCCACGTCGCCGGCCAGTCCCGCCGGGACGCATGAAGGAGCCTTTACCCGGCCGCGAGCGGGGAAGGAGGTGACCCCCGATGACCCAAGCCCCGGTGTTCTCCAGCGCCGCCGAAGCCGCCGATCTGGCCCGGGCCGGCCTGCGCTACCTGGCCGCCGCCGACCCCACCAAGCTCACCGCCGCCGAGCAAGCCGAGTGCCTGCACGACCTGGAGCGGATCACCGCGGTCACCACCGCCGCCCGGGCCAGCGTCCTGGGCGGGTTCACCGCAGGGAAAGGCTACTGCGACGACGCCGCCTACAGCCCCCGGGCCTGGCTCATCCACCAGACGCGCATCACCAAAGGAGCCGCCACCAGCCACACCGCCTGGGCTCGCCGGGCCCGCGCTCATCCTAGGGTGATGGCGGCGCTGGCGGCCGAGGAGATGTCGGAGCCCTACGCCCGCACCCTGTGCAACTGGACCGACAAGCTCCCCGAGGACTGCCGCGACGCCGCGGATGCGATCCTGGTCGCGGCCGCCGCCCGAGGCATGGCCCTGCGGGACCTGGCCGCGCTGGCCGCGGAGATCCAGTCCCGCGCCCACTGCGACCCCGGCGGCGATGATGATCCGGGGAAGATCTTCGAAGACCGCGCCGTTCGCTTGCGGACCACGTTCGCAGGCGCCGGGGTCCTGTTCGGCGACCTCACCCCGGAATGCACCGCCGTCCTCACCACGGTCCTGGATGCGCTGTCCGCTCCCCGGGGCGCCGAAGACACCCGCAGCCACGCCCAGCGGTACCACGACGCGCTGGAAGAAGCGATGCGCCGCCTGGTCAGCGCCGGCCTGCTCCCGGAACGGGCCGGCCAGCCCGCGAAGGTCATCGCGCATATCTCCCTGGCCAACCTGATGGACCTGGACGCTAACTCCACCCTGCAGAAGGCATGGACCGAGCAGGTCCGCAGAAAGTGGGCCGCGCACCGCGCCGCCGCCTCGATCTCAGGCGGCGATGGCGGCGCCTGGCTAGAAGGAGACGCCGCCGAGGCCTTCGCCTGCGACGCGACCCTCACCCCGATCGTGATGGGCGAAGTCAACCCAGCCATCCTTGATGACCTCGTCCGGCTCTGCGTGGAACTCGCCGGCTACGGCCACGGCTCCACCCCTGGTAGCCCCGGCGAGCCCACCCCCGCGTCACCCGAGTCCTCCCAGGCCGATGAGATACCGCTGCCCGCTCCGGTGCCGCCGACGGCGCGAGGTCGTGACGCACTGGAACGGAAGATCATTGGCCGAGCTGTCGCTCTGGTCTCCGGTCCCGGCGGCCTGGCCAGCTTTCTGCGCCGCCAGCAGCTAGGTGCCCGGCTCGCCGGGCCGAGCCTGCCGCTCGACGTCGGCGTCAGCCGGGGCATCCCGGCCGCGATCCGCCGCGCGGTAATCCAGCGGGACCAGCACTGCCGGTTCCCCAGCGGCTGCGACCAGCCGGCGTCGAGCTGCGAGGTCCACCACATCACCCACCAGGCCAACGGCGGCAAGACCAGCATCGACGACTGCGCTCTGTATTGCTGGTTCCATCACCACGTTGTTATCCATCAGTGGGGCTGGACCGTCGTCCTGAATCCCGATGGCACCACCACGGCCTACAGCCCCGATAAAACCAAGGTTTTCCACAGTCACGGCCCGCCCCCCGGACCCTCCGGCTGACATCCGTCCCAGCATCCACCAGACCCCGCGCGCACCATGGCCAGGTCACCCAGCACCGCCCCCCCGCCAGCGCGCCGCTGCCCCCGCACCAGTTCTCCGCTTATCCGGCAACCGAACCCGAAAGCCACATCAATGCCGCGACCTACCGAGTCTGATGAGGTCGATTGCTCAGTTCGGAATGCGGGCGCCTTCAGCTTGGCCGCAGCGATAAGCCACAGCGATAAGCCACAGCGATAAGCCACAGCGATAAGCCACAGCGATAAGCCACAGCTTAATTGCCCAGCCGGGTCAGCTCCGGGTCGCGCAGCTCGATCCGGCCAGGGCCAGCCAGGAAAACACCGAACGCGACGGTGTTCGTGTCCTCTGGGATCGGCGCGGTGACCCTAGTGGGTGGTCCAGTCGCCGGGACCTTCGAGGGGCGCGGCCGGCAGGGTCCGTGGGTGCGCCCCTGCGGTCCGTGGGTGGTGAGGCGGCCGGAAAAAAGATTGTGGTGGATCCGGGCTACGTGGCGGATCCGGTGCACGATAGACCCGATCCACCGCCAAGCCCGGATCCACCACGCAAACCCCGGCCAGGACGCCGGGAACGGGCGGCAGGCGGGGCAGCCGGGACCACAGCGGCCAGCGGGACGCCAGGGAGCGTCACAATGACGCCAGGGAGCGTCACAATGACGCTAGGAAGCGTCACATCCGGGCTGACCGCTTACCACGGTGAAGACCGACCCCGGCGTTTCCACCGAATGAGGATTTGCTTGGCAGGCTCGCCGATGGTCTAGCGGGCTCTCGCCGCCGCCGCGTAGATTACCCCTGGCGAGGTCGCGCCCGGAGCCGGTTCGCGGAGCGCGAAATTAATTTGAGATCAAATGATTTGACATTGAAATAGCCGGCGGTGAAAACTGGGCGGCGTGAGTGAGGTAGGAGAGAGGCGGCCACCCCGGGCGGTGTGGGGGGATGCGGCCGACACCTTTTCCGAGGACGCGCCGTTGTCGGCGTTGCTGCTGGCGGCGTCGCGGATCATGAGCGCGTTCTACGCCGGCACCGTGGCCCAGACGGGGCTGCGGATCAGCCCGGCGGGGCTGGGCGTGCTGGGCGTGCTGGTGACCGCGGACGGCCTCAAGTCCAGCGATGTCGCGGCCCGGGGCTGGTCGTCGCCGGGCACGGTGACCGCGGTGGTGGACACGCTGGCGCGCGAGGGTTACGTCGAGCGACGAAACGACGCCGATGACCGGCGAGTGGTCAGGCTCTTCGTGACCGACAAGGGGCGCCGCATCTGTGCGGACTACTACTCGCTGGCCGGGCCGTACTGGCGGGACGCGTTCGACTTCATGAGCCCGGCCGACGAACCGGTGGTCCGCAGGTTCTTTATCGACATGATCAGGCAATTCGGTGAAATGGTACGAAGGGAGCGCGGTAAATGACGCGGGACGTCGGACTGTCGCGGCGCGGCATGCAGAGGCGTCAATTTAAGTTGATTCCGACGGTTCGTCAACATAGGTTGACATCATGACTGACGCCGCCGAGGGCGGGATCGCGATCCGCACCGAGGACTTGCGCAAGACCTATAAGTCATCCCGCGGCGACGTGCCCGCGGTGCGGGGCATCAACCTGAGCGTCAGCTCCGGCCAGTTCTTTGGCCTGCTCGGGCCGAACGGCGCTGGCAAGTCCACCACCATCGGCATGCTGACCACGCTGGTCCTGCCGACCGGCGGCCAAGCGTGGGTAGCGGGCAGGAACGTGGTCACCGACCCGGTCGGCGTCAAGCGCAGGATCGGCGTGGTGACCCAGAACAACACGCTCGACATGCAGCTGACCGTGGCCGAGAACCTGGAGTTCCGCAGCAGGTTCTTCGGCCTGTCGCTGCGCGAGGCATCACGTCGCGCTACCCAGCTCCTTGAGGTGTTCGGGCTCGCGGACCGGCGCAAGGCGATGTCCACCGACCTGTCTGGCGGGCAGGCCAAGCGGCTGCTGATCGCACGGGCCCTGGTCCACCGTCCGGACGTGCTGTTCCTCGACGAGCCGACCGCCGGGCTCGACCCGCAGACCCGGGCGAACCTGTGGGACATCCTGCGCGTGCTGCACGGCGAGGGGCAGACCATCTTGCTGACCACGCACTACATGGAAGAAGCCGAGGCGCTGTGTGAGCAGGTCGCCGTGGTCGACCACGGCGAGGTGCTGGCCTCCGGCACCGTGAACGAACTGAAGCACAGCACGGGCGCGGAAACGGTCATCACGGTCAGGTACGAAGAGGCCGTGCCTGTCGGCACCACCGAGAAGACCGGACTCGCCGGACGGCCCGGCGTCAGTAAGGTCGAAACCGACGGGGACTACATCAGGATCTTCACCCGCGAACCCGAGGGCATGCTCGGTGAGCTGGTGGCCGTGGGTGCGGCCGCGGGATTGACCGTGCGTGACGCGACTCAGCTCAAGCCGAGCCTAGAGACAGTTTTCCTCACCCTGACCGGACGGGAGTACCGCGAATGACCGCAACACAGGCGCCGCCCGCAGCGCTGGACCATCCCGGGGTACCGTCAGCGTCCGACGTGGCCGCCCTGATCGCCGAGGCGCCTGAGCCGCGACCGACGCTGATCAGGACGTTCAACGCCATGATGGCGCGGGAGTTCCGGGTGCTCCGGCGCAACGCCATCGCCACCTTCACCCGGGCGGTGATGCAGCCGCTGCTTTTCGTCTTCGTCTTCGCTTACGTGTTCCCGAAGATCGGCGGCGGCTTCAACCTCGGCGGGGGAGCAGCCGCCCCCCGGGCTGCGGGCAGCATCAACTTCGCCACCATCTTGGTGCCGGGCCTGATGGCCTCCATGCTGCTCATGCAGGGCATCATGGCGGTGACGTTCCCGCTGGTGATGGAGTTCTCCTGGCAGCGCACGATCGAGGACAGGGCGCTCGCCCCGGTGCCGATCCGGGTGCTGGCCATCCAGAAGATCGTGGCAGGCGCGGTCCAGTCGTTCATCGGCGCGGTCATCGTGTTCCCGATCGTGCTGTTGGTGCACGCCTCGGGCCAGGCGCCGCACGTGCACGTGACCAACTGGGTCCTGTTCGCGCTCATCCTGGTCTTCGCGTCGCTGCTCACGTCCTCGCTCGGACTGCTGCTCGGCACGCTGATGGACCCGCGCAAGATGCAGATGCTGTTCGCGGTGATCCTGCTGCCCGCCACCATGCTCGGCTGCGTCTACTATCCTTGGTCGGCGCTGCACCATATTCGCTGGCTGCAGATCGCGGTCTTGGTCAATCCGATGGTGTACATGTCCGAGGGACTGCGCGCCGTGCTGACCCCGTCCCTCGGGCATATGCCGATGTGGGGCGTCCTGCTTGCGCTGGTCGGCGGCACGGTGGTCTTCAGCTACCTGGGTACCCGCACCTTCACCAAGCGGGTGCTCAATTAGGACCAGCGTCGCCGGGCGCGGGAATACCGCTTGACGGCTCGGTGCTGTTAAGCTTGGTTGCCAATAGCCCGGTAGCTTGCTGCCGGGCGCGCAAAGCGGAGGACCACCTCCCACCCAGTCGGCCTGGTCGTTACCGAGGCAGGCGGGTCTGGCCAGCTCTGTCCTGGCATGCGGTGCGCGCGGGAGCGCGTGCGGTGCTGGGTCTTACTGGCACGGCGCATGTCCGCGCATTCGCGGGACGGCGCCGTTGTTGTGGTTGCCCCGCTGAGCGCATGGCTCGCGGGGCTTTCTCGTCGGCGGTCTCCTCATGGCCCGCCGTCGCAGGGAACTCCCGGGCGCGGTGATACATATCGCCGCCGGAAGCGCCGGCGGCACAGGTGAGGCTCAGGAGGTCACATCAGCACCGAAGCACGTATCAACGAGCGCATTCGTTCTCCCGAAGTCCGGCTGGTCGGAGCGCAGGGGGAGCAGATCGGGATTGTCTCGGTCAACGACGCACTCAAGCTGGCCCAGGAGGCCGACCTCGACCTCGTCGAGGTCGCGCCCACGGCGCGCCCGCCGGTCTGCAAGCTCATGGACTACGGAAAGTTCAAGTACGAGTCCGCAGTCAAGGCCCGGGAGTCGCGCAAGAACCAGACCCAGACCATCGTCAAGGAGATCAAGCTCCGCCCGAAGATCGATCCGCACGACTACGGCACTAAGAAGGGCCACGTCGAGCGATTCCTGAAGGCGGGGGACAAGGTCAAGGTGACGATCATGTTCAGGGGACGTGAGCAGTCGCGCCCTGAACTAGGCTTCCGTTTGCTGCAGCGGCTGGCCGGGGACGTCGAGGAGCTCGGCTTCGTGGAGTCGCAGCCCAAGCAGGACGGGCGGAACATGATCATGGTGATCGGCCCGCACCGGAAGAAGAGCGAAGCGACCAGGGCCCATCCGACCCCAGCTTCGCCGAACAACCGGGTCGTGCCGAGCCCCCGCGCTGCCGATGCAGCACCCAAGGAAGTTCCGGAGCCTGTGGACAGCGAGCCTGCCGCAGACGAGGCTGCGGTACCGGGTCCGGCCTAGCCGGCAGCGACACCCGGCGGCCACGAGCCCCGGCGGTAAAGCGCCGGGGATGGTGACTGCTGTGTGCCGTAGGGCCCCCGGGGGACCAGCACCGTGAGGGAACGTCGTGGTAAAGCGCCACGGCGAAGATGGACGAGCTGCCGCCCGTACGCCTGCGTACCGGGCGGCAGGTACACGAATGGAGAGACGGCCACCATGCCGAAGATGAAGACACACAGCGGTGCCGCCAAGCGGTTCCGGCTGACCGGCACGGGCAAGGTCATGCGCCGCCGCGCCAACCGAGGCCACCTGTTCGAGCACAAGTCGTCCCGCCTGACACGGCGGCTCGCCGGAGAAGTGACGCTCGCGCCCAGCGACGTCAAGGAGATCAAGAAGCTGCTGGGCAAGTAGCCCGGTCCGCGTTAGAGGAGACAGAACAATGGCACGCGTGAAGCGGGCGACCAACGCCCACAAGAAGCGCAAGGTTACCCTCGAGCGGGCTAGCGGCTACCGGGGCCAGCGGTCACGGCTGTACCGCAAGGCCAAGGAGCAGGTCCTCCACTCGATGACCTACGCCTACCGCGACCGCAAGGATCGCAAGGGCAATTTCCGGCGGCTCTGGATTCAGCGGATCAACGCTGCGGCCCGGGCCAACGGCATGACGTACAACCGCTTCGTCCAGGGCCTGCGAGTGGCTGGCGTCGAGGTCGACCGGCGGATGCTGGCCGAGCTCGCCGTCGCGGACGAGTCGGCCTTCTCGGCTCTGGTCGAGGTGGCGAAGAAGGCCCTGCCCGACGTGTCAGGGTCAGCGGCTGCCTAGGAGCGGGGTAACCGCATCGGCTGATATCAGTTATGCGGGCGCTCATTCGCCGCGGCTCAAGGCCGCGCGGCGCCTGATGAAACGCGCCTTCCGCCAGCGTGAGCGGGCCTTCCTCGCCGAAGGCCCGCAAGCGGTGGCGGAGGCGTTCAGCTGCGGGGCCGTCCTCACCGACCTCTTCGCGACCGTGCCCGCGCGGAGCCGGCACGCCGATCTCGTCACCGCGATCGCCGACGCCGGCATCCCGGTGCACCTCGTCAGTGGCGAGATCATGGACGAGCTGGCGCAGACGGTCACCCCGCAGGGATTGCTCGCGGTCTGCGGCTTTATCGACGTCCCGCTCACTGCGCTGAGCCCAGGGCCGGCCCTGGTCGCGCTGCTGGCCAACGTCCGCGATCCGGGCAATGCGGGCACGGTGCTGCGCACGGCCGACGCGGCAGGCGCCAACGCCGTCGTCTTCGCCGACGCGTCCGTCGATCCGTACAACGGCAAGTGCGTGCGCGCATCGGCGGGCAGCCTGTTTCATCTACCGGTGGTGGCCGGCGCCAGGCTCGAGGATGCCGTCGCGACCATGCGCGCGGCCGGCCTGCGGATCGTGGCCGCCGACGGCCGTACGGGCCGCTCGCTGGACGAGCCCGGCGTGCAGGCCCGGCTGGCCGAGCCCACGGCCTGGATGTTCGGCAACGAGGCCTGGGGGCTGCCGCCTGAGCTTGCCGCACTGGCCGACGAATCAGTCGCGGTGCCCATCTACGGTCAGGCGGAAAGCCTCAACCTGGCCGCCGCGGCGGCGGTGTGCCTCTACGCGTCCGCGCGTGCGCAGCGAGTACGGGCCGTAACGGGACAAGGTCATACGTAAGCCATTCTTGATGGCATAGAGTATTTGCGCTACAACATAGAGAATTCGTGTCTCAGGACTGTCACAATGGCGGTATACGCGCTAGAGTCTGATCACAATCCGTTACCCATACCGTGACCACTTCCGGCCGCCGGGACGTTTGCCGTCCAGCGTCGCCGGACGGAGGCTTCGTTGCAGTGGACAAGCTCATAAGCAGGCTCCCCGGAGAGCCGGTACCGGAAGGACCGGTCCCGATCGGAAGCCTGGTCTTCGCCGATGAGCTGCCTGATGGGGTGGTGGTGGCCGACGAAGTCGGCCGTATCGTCGTGTTCAACCGGGTCGCCGCTCGCCTGACCGGCCTGGACCCAGGCGAGGTCACCGGCAAGTTCGTCTTCGACGTGCTGCCGCTGCGGGACGCCGACGGGAACGACTGGTGGGTGTGCGCCGACCCGTACCACGGCCTGCCCACCCGCACCCGCCACCCCGAGCGGTCCCTGTACCTGTCCAACGGCACCGAGCTGCTCGTCTCCGTCGGCTACGTCCGTGCGCCCCGCTCCCCTGGAGGGGAGCGGACCCTGCAAAAGCTTGTCATCAGCCTGCGCGGTGCGGAGCAGCGGGAACGGCTCGAGCGCAGCCGGGCCGAGCTGGTCTCCACCGTCGCACACGAGCTGAGGTCCCCGCTGACCAGCGTCAAGGGTTTCACCGCCACGCTGCTGAACAAGTGGAGCCGGTTCACCGATGACCAAAAGCGCGTGATGCTGGAGACGGTCAACGCCGACGCTGACCGGGTGACCAGGCTCATTACCGAGCTGCTCGATGTGTCCAGGCTCGAGTCCGGGCGGCTGGAGATCCACCGGCAGCTGGTCGACCTGCCGGACCGCTCGAGGAAGATCATCGCCGGGCGGGTGGCCGCGGGCGACGCCGAGGACCGGTTCCGGCTGGAGGTCCGCAGCGGCCTGCCGGAGACCTGGCTGGACGCCGACAAGATCGATCAGATCCTCGGCAACCTGGTGGAAAACGCCGTCCGGCACGGAGCTGGTATCGTAACGGTCGTGGTGGAACCAGCACATCTAGGCCGCGACGCGACGGGAACGCCGACCCGCCCACTCAGCGAGCCTGACGCGGCTGCCGTCTTGGTGCGCGACCAGGGCGAGGGCATCTCGCCCGAGGTGGCGCCCCGCGTGTTCCGCCAGTTCTGGCGGGGTAAGCGCCGTGGCGGCACCGGCCTCGGCCTTTACATCGTCAAGGGCCTCGTCGAGGCCCAAGGCGGCACGATCGGCGTGTCCCGCGCGCCAGGTGGCGGCGCCGAGTTCCGATTTATCCTGCCCGCAGGGGCTGCTCCCGCCTAAGCGCGCAGCGCAGACCGCCCGTCCCGTCGGCGGGCCGTCTCATGCCTACGCCTACAGGCTCGGTACGGTAATGTCCCTTCGGGCTCCCCGTCGCCGGGCTGGCTTTCGGCCGGGCTGGCTTTCGCGCTGACGCGGAAGTGCCGCCACGGCCCGTTCGGCCGAATTGACCGGCCGGAACCCCATCAGACCTCCAAATTAATGTACGGCCCGCAGGAAGCAGGACCCAATGTCCGCACCAAACAAGAGTTACGACCCACGGAGGGTGGCCGCGCTGGCACCAGAGGAGGTGGCGCGCGTACTCGACGAGGCGCTCGCCGCGGTCGCCGCCGCCGGAACGCTCGACGAACTGAAAGCGGCGCGGATCGCGCACGACGGTGACCGGGCGCCGCTCTCGCTGGCCAGCGCGGAGATCGGCGCGCTGCCGCCGGAGGCCCGCGCCGAGGCGGGGCGCCGGGTGGGCGCGGCCCGCGGCCGGCTCCGCGTAGCGCTGCGGGAGCGCCAGGTCCAGCTGGAGGCCGAACGGGACCGGCAGGTCCTGCTTACCGAGGCGGTCGACGTCACCCTGCCGGGCAGCGCGATCCCGGCGGGCGCCCGCCATCCGGTCACCATGCTGGCCGACCGGCTGTCCGACGTGTTCGTCGCGATGGGCTACGAGGTCGCGGAGGGCCCGGAGGTCGAGGCCGAATGGTACAACTTCGACGCGCTGAACATCCCGCCCGATCACCCGGCCAGGGAAATGCAGGACACGATCTTCATCGCCAGTCCGGCCGGACCTGACATCAAGTCCGGCATGGTGCTGCGGACGCACACCTCGCCGGTGCAGATCAGGTCCATGCTCACCCGGCCGCTGCCGCTCTACGTGGTCAGCCCAGGCCGTTGCTACCGGTACGAGACGGCCGACGCTACGCATAGCTCGGTGTTCCACCAGATCGAAGGGCTCGCGGTCGATGAGGGCCTGACCATGGCCGACCTGCGCGGCGCCGTCCAATCGTTCGTGGACGCCATGTTCGGGGTGGGGCTGCGGACCCGCTTGCGGCCCGACTACTTCCCTTTCACCGAGCCGTCAGGCGATGTGTCGATGGAATGCCACCTCTGCCGCGGTGCTTCGGCCAAACCGGGCGGCGAGCCGTGCCGGGTATGCAAGTCGCAGGGCTGGATCGAGATCGCGGGCTGCGGCATGGTGAACCCGCGGGTGCTTGTGGCGTGCGGCATCGACCCGGACAGGTACAGCGGATTCGCGTTCGGGCTCGGCATCGAGCGCAGCCTGATGATCGGGCACGGCCTGGCCGGGATCAGGGACACGGCCGAAGGTGACGTGCGGTTCAGCCGGGCGTTCGGGATGGAGATCTGAGATGCGAGTTCCGCTTTCCTGGCTGCGTGCCTACGCGCCGCTGGCTGAGCCAGCCGACGCGACCGAGGTGGCCAGGCGGCTGACTGCCGCCGGGCTCGAGGTCGAGTCGCTGGAGTCGGTAGGCCACGACATCCGCGGCGTGGTGATCGCCCAGGTGCTCTCGATCGAAGAACTGACCGGGCTGAAGAAGCCGATCAGGTACTGCCGGATCGCGGTTTCGCAGGGGCAGCTGACCGGGTTCCCCGACGAGGCATCCGGGGTGATCTGCGGCGCGGTCAATTTCGCGGTCGGCGACCGGGTGCCGCTCGCGCTGCCCGGCGCGGTGCTGCCCGGCGGGTTCGAGATCAGCGCGCGCACGACCTACGGCCGTATCTCCGAGGGGATGATCTGCTCGGCCCAGGAGCTGGCCATCGGCGAGGACCACGCCGGCATCATCGTGCTGCCGCCTGACGCGCCGCTCGGCGCCGATTTCGTGGCGTACGCGGGACTGCGGGACGAGGTGTTCGAGATCGCGGTGACCCCCGACCGCGGCTACGCCGTCTCGGTGCGCGGGATCGCCCGCGAGCTTGCCAGCGCGTTCGGCGTGCCCTTCACCGACCCCGCGTCCAGCGGCCTGCCTGATCCCGACGTGCTCGGCGGGAACCTCGAGGACGTGGGCGCGGAGGTCTACCCGGCCAGGATCGGCGACCCGGCCGGGTGCGACAGGTTCGTGCTGCGGGAGGTGCGCGGCTTCTCCCCGGCGGCCCCGACCCCGCTGTGGATGCGGGTCCGGCTGGCCAGGTGCGGGGTGCGGTCCGTGTCGCTCGCGGTCGACGTGACCAACTACCTGATGCTGGAACTCGGGCAGCCGTTGCACGCGTTCGACCGGTCCAAGCTGACCGGCGAGATCGTGGTCAGGCGGGCTCGGCCGGGGGAGCAGCTCGAAACGCTCGATCACGTGGTCCGTACCCTGGACCCGGACGACATCTTGATCACCGACGCGTCCGGGCCGATTTCCCTGGCCGGGACGATGGGCGGCCTGTCCACCGAGATCGACTCGGACTCCTGCGACCTGGTGATCGAGGCCGCGCATTTCGACGCCGACGCGGTGGCCAAGATGAGCAGGCGGCACAAGCTGCACAGCGAGGCGTCCTACCGGTTCGAGCGCGGCGTGGACCGCGAGCTGCCGCTGCGCGCCAGCGCGAAGGCGGCGGCCCTGCTCTTCGGGCTGGGCGGCGGCCACGTGGTGCCCGGCGGCACCCATGCGTGGGTCGACGTGCCCCCGGTGGTGATCTCCATGGCGTCGGACTACCCGAACCGGGTCGCGGGCGTGCTCTACGGTCCGGACATCGTTATCCGGCGGCTTCGTGAGGTGGGGTGTGCCGTGCGGGAGACCCGGCTGGCGACGCCGACCATCGCCCCCTGGCGAGCGGACCGGCCAGCCGAGACCCCGGACGGTGCGGCCCTGGTGGCCGCGCTCGAGGTGACCCCGCCGTCCTGGCGGCCCGATCTCACCGACCCCGCCGACCTCGCCGAAGAGGTGATCCGGCTGGAAGGGTACGAGAACGTGGCGGCCCGGATGCCGCGTGCGCTGGCCGGGCGGGGCCTGACGCCGCGGCAGCGGCTGCGCCGTTCGGCGGGCCGGACGCTGGCCGAGTCCGGCTACGTGGAGGTGCTGTCGTCGCCGTTCGCGTCCCGGTCCGACGCCGACCTGCTCGGATTGCCGCCCGAGGACAGGCGCCGTCCGGCTGTGCTTGTGGCCAACCCGCTGAGCGAGGATGAGCCGCTGTTGCGCACGACGTTGCTGCCCGGATTGTTCCGGGTGCTGGCCAGGAACATCGGCCGGGGTTTCGGCGACACGGCGCTGTTCGAGTTCGGGCCGGTCTTCCTGCCGCGGCCCGGGGCCGTGGCCGCGGCGCCCATCCTGCCGGTCGACCGGAGACCTTCGGCTTCCGAGCTCGCCTCGCTCGAGGCCGCGCTGCCTGACCAGCCGCTGCGGGTCGGCGCCGTCCTCGCCGGTGCCCGTGAGCTGAACGGCTGGTGGGGTCCTGGCCGCGCGTCGTCGTGGGCGGACGCGATCGAGGCGGCGCGGGCGGTGGGCCGGATCTGCCGGGTGCCGCTGGAGGTGCGAGCCGACAGGCACCCGCCGTGGCATCCGGGCCGCTGCGCGGCCATCTACGCCCGGGTCGTCCCCAAAACCTCCGACGCAGGCTCCGACTCGGGCCAGGTTCAGGAGCCGGATTGGCTGGCCGGGCACGCGGGCGAGCTGCATCCGCGGGTGATCCAGGCGTTCGGGCTGCCGGACCGGACCTGCGCGGTTGAGCTCGACCTGTCGGTCCTGTTCGCCGCGGCCGAGGGCCGCGGGGCCGTGCAGGCGCCGGAGCTTGCGGTGTATCCGCTGGCCACGCAGGACGTGTCGCTGGTCGTGGATGCGGCCACCCCGGCCGCCGAGGTGGCCGCGGCGCTGGTCGCCGGGGCTCCCAGGGAGCTGCTCGAAGATGTGCGGCTGTTCGACGTGTACACCGGGGCTCAGGTCGGCGAGCAGCACAAGTCGCTGAACTACACGCTCAGGTTCCGCGCCCCCGACCGGACCCTCACGGCGGCCGAGACCACCGCCGCCCGCGACGCGGCCGTGGCCGAGGCCGGCCGCCGGGTCGGCGCGGTGCTGCGCAGCACCTAGGTTCGGGTCTGGCCTGTTGCTAAAGGCGGCCACTTTCGGTCAGGATGTGATCACCGCACACTGCCGCACAGCGCTGAGCCGGAGGGTGACATAGCAAAACACGCGCTGGCCCGGGGGGGCACGACGGTGCGGGCCCCGAAGATAACGTTCCGCGACGTATTCGCGGTGGCAGAGTTCCGGGCTTTGTGGCTCGCGCAGCTTTTGTCGGTAGTCGGCGATCAACTGGCCCGCGTCGCGCTGACGCTGCTTGTCTACGACAGGACCCGGTCGGCGTTGCTCGCCGCGGTCACCTTCGTGGTCAGTATCGTGCCCACCTTCGTCGGCGGCGTGACCTTGGCCGGGCTCGCTGACCGTTACCCGCGCCGCCAGGTGATGATCGTCTGTGATCTAGCCAGGTGCGCGCTCGTCCTGGTGATGGCGATCCCGGGGGTACCGCTACCCGCGATGGTGGCGCTGCTCTTCGTGGTGACGCTCGTCGGAGCTCCGTTCACCTCGGCACGCGCGGCGGTCTTCCCCGACGTGCTCGCCGGTGACAGCTACGTTACCGGTAACGCGATAATGCTCACCACCAGCCAGATCGCCCAGGTTGTCGGGTTCGCGGCGGGCGGCGCGATCTTCGGGTCCCTTCATACCGGGAAGTCTCTGCTGATCGACGCCGCCACCTTTGCCGTCTCGGCCGCCATCGCTCGCATCTGGGTGCTTGACCGGCCAGCCCCATCGACAAGTGGAAGCGATACGGGCGCTATGTCCCGGATCTCCGGCGTTGTCGCGGGGGCACGCCTCGTCTTCGCGAACCCCACGCTGCGGACGTCGATGCTACTCGGCTGGCTCGCGGCCTTCTATGACGCGCCGGAAGGGGTGGCGGCACCCCTTGGCCATTCTCTCGGCGGCGGCTCCGCGACGGTCGGGCTGCTGCTGGCCTTCGAGGTCCTCGGGGCGTCGATCGGATCACTCGCGTTCGGCCGGGCGGTGGCTCCTGCCCGGCGGCTGCGGGTGATGGGTCCGCTCGCCATCGCCGCCTGTGCGGTCCTCGTGCTCTTTGCCCCTTCCCCTTCCCTTGTTCCTGATCTGCTGATTTTGGCCGCGTCGGGCCTGTTCACGTGCTACCAGCTGGCCGCCAACGCCGCCTTCGTCCGGGCCGCGCCGGCCGAGCAGCGAAGCCAGGCGTTCGGCTTGGCGGTCGGCGGAATGAGCCTCGGCCAAGGCCTAGTCATGATCCTCGCGGGCGCGGCGGCCGAACGCTTTCCTCCTTCGGCTGTCATCGCAGTCGTCGGCGCCCTAGGCGCCATCGCGGCCACGGTGCTGGCGATTAGCTGGCACGCCAGCACCAGCGACCACGACCCGCAGCGGCGCCAGGACTGAAGGTGCCGTCAGCACCGCGAAATAGTGAGCGTCGAGACGCGTGCTCAGGTCCAGTTGCCAGTACGCATGATGCTGTCCTTTCCGCTAGCGGTTGGCTGGTGGGGTCGGGATCAGGTCCAGTTGCCGGTACGCATGATGCTCCCTCCTGCCAGGGTGATTACGCCTGTCGGTGGCGTATGAACGGAAAGATTAAGGCAGTCTGTAACAATACAAACGCGAATCGTGTTCAAGCGGTTCGTCAAACTTCGCTGGGTAGCCGCCGCCTGACGTTCGGCGGCAGATATCATGACCATGCGCTGCCACATCCGTACGTCAGGTTGTCGAGTAACGGGTCCCGATCGATGGCACCAAGGAGCTGCCCGTGCGCTTCGCGAGCTGGGTCCGTGGACGGTTTGCTGCCGTCACGGCCTGGCCTGTCTGGGCGCTCCCGCGCTGGCTAGCCGCCTTCATCGTGGTCGCGGTGGTAGCCGACGTGGCCTTGATGGCCGCAGAGCTGAGCAGCGTATCCATTCGTGCACACGATCTCGAGCTATTCGCCGCGCTGCTGGTCTGCAGCGCGGCCACCGTGGAGCTGACCAGACGGGCGAGCGAGAACGAGGGTTTTGCGAAGGACGTCTACGCCGTCTGGGAGCTGCCGGTCGCCATCCTACTGCCGTTGGCATTTGTCCCGATTATCCCGGCTATCAGGACGGCCTTGACGCAATGGCGGGTTCGCCGTGCGCCGTTGTACCGGCGTGTCTTCACCTCGGCCGCTATCGGCTTGAGCTATTTCGCGGCCGGGCTGACCTTCCGGTTCCTGGCTCACGCCTGGCAAGCGTCGATGGACAAGCTCACCGCGCACGCCTTGGCCTGGATGCTCACCGTCGCCGTGTGCGTGGTGGTGCAGTGGGCGGTTAACCAGTCACTGGTGCTGACCGCGGTCAAGGGCTCGGACCCGTCGGTGAAGCTCCGGGACCTGCAGTTTTCCCGGGAGCCGCTGTTCAACGACGTGACCGAGCTCTGCGTCGCCGTCCTGGTCATCTTCTGCGTGGCGAATAACATGATCGCCCTGGCCTTCGCGTTCCCCTTCGTCTCGCTGCTGCAGCGGTCGCTCCGCCATGCCCAGCTGGTCAAGGACTCGCGCGCGGATTCCAAGACGGGCCTGCTGAACGCGGCCACCTGGGAACGTGAGGCCACGGCCGAGATCGTCCGGGCGGTCAGGACGCGGACGTCGATGGCCGTCGCGCTGCTTGACATCGACAAGTTCAAGGGGATCAACGACACCTACGGGCACCTGGTCGGTGATCAGGTCATCAAGGAACTCGCGCACACCCTGGACGGATTGCTGCGTGAGTACGACCGCGCCGGGAGGTTCGGCGGCGAGGAATTCGCGCTGCTGCTGCCCCAGACCCGGGCCGTGGACGCTTTCCGCATAGCAGAACGCGTACGCGCTAGCATCGCGGGCTTGTCCATCATCGCGCCCGGGGCCACCGGCGGGGAGCGAGTGCACGTCACGGTGTCAATCGGGGTGGCGGCGCTGGACAGCGGCAGCAAGCGCGAGTACGCCGAGCTGATGGCGGCGGCGGATGCGGCGTTGTACCGGGCCAAGGCCGACGGCCGTGATCAGGTCCAAATGATCAGCACGACCAGAGGCCTGAGCGCGATCAGCGGTGCCGGTCGCAGCGCCGGGGGGGCGAACGACGGCCGGGCCGACGTGCCGAGTGCGTTTCGCCGCGCTCAGAACTCCTAGTCAAACTAGGTCCAGTGGGTGGTGCGCATGGCGGGCGTCCTTTCGCGGGTGGCGGGTGGTTGGCCGGGAGCGGGTCAGGTCCAGTGGGTGGTGCGCATGGCGGGCGTCCTTTCGCGGGTGGCGGGTGGTTGGCCGGGAGCGGGTCAGGTCCAGTGGGTGGTGCGCATCGCGCGGCTCCTTCCAGGAGAACGTGCCGTCGTAGCAGATGGCTCATGTCCTACGCATTACGAATCATGTCTGAAATGTTCAAATTTACGCCGGCCGGTCGGATGATCCGATACCAATGAGTAACTCTCTCGCATACGCTGGGCGCGGACGGAGTCAAACTCATCCTTTGATAAATACTCCGGGCTCCGGCGGCCTCGATATCGCGCTCTTTGTCCGCTTCTGCGTGATGACCTGGTCCGCGGCGATGCCGGTGTGCGTTGTGGTAAGCATGTGCGCGGTGGTACGCCGGGCTCACGGAAGATCCGGCTTCCGCGGAGGATCAGGTGCCTTATAGGGTACCTATTTCTCCACTGAGGCCGGATCTTCCACAGTAACGTTTCCATTTATCGTACTGGCGGTCGGATTGTGGTCCGGGTGGGGCCTGCTGGGCTGGTGAGGCAGCATGGGGCGAGGCTGGGCCGCGGACGGGTGCACGGCGGCCACGGTCCATCGGATCCATCAGACGCTCACTGAGCGGAGTTTTGGTGGTGCCAAGTAGTGGCGTATTGACCACCGGGCTCGTGAAACTGTGACATCGTGGGACCCGGGCCACACTTTCTGTCATCGAAGTTGGCTTGGAACATACCGGAGCCCAAGGGGCGCACCTGTGGATGCCACCTTCTGGCAGGCCGGACGCAAGCGTCTGCCGAACGTTTGGGCGTGGCCGTGCTTTCAGCTGCCGCGCTCGCTCGCCGCATTCATCGTCGCGGTCATTCTGGCCGACCTGGCCGTGATCGCGTTGAGCATCGCGAAATTGACCGTACATGATCACGATTTGTTGGTCTTTGGCCTGCTGCTCGCGTGCAATGTGACGACCGTCGAACTTACCAGAAGGGCGAGTGAACCCGAGGGGACGGCCGTCAAGGACGTCCATGCCATCTGGGAGCTTCCCGTCATCGTCTTGCTCCCTCCCCTTTACGTGCTCCTCATGCCCATCGTCCGGCTGGCCTTGACCCAGTGGCGGGTCCGCCATGCGCCGGTGTACCGGCGGGTCTTCAGCGCGGCGGCCATCGGTATTTCGTACGGCTGCGCTTTCCTCGTCTTCAGGGCCCTGGTATTTCTCGTGCTCGACTCCAGCCGGGCTCCTGCGGATCACTTCGGCGCCTGGATTGGCGTCGTAGCGGCCGCCGCGGTTACCCAGTGGTGCGTGAACCAGGCCCTGATCCTGACCGCGGTCAAGATGACGGCGCCCGAGTCCAGCGTGCGAGAGATGTTGTTCGGCGGCGAGTCGCTGCACAACGACGTCACCGAGCTGTGCGTAGCCGTGCTCGCCACCCTCGCGATCGCGATGAGCCTGTTCACGGTGGTGATCGCCTTGCCGCTTGTGACCGTGCTGCAGCGCTCCTCCCGGCACGCTCAGCTGCTCAAGGACGCCCGGGCCGATTCCAAGACGGGTCTGCTGAACGCGGCCACCTGGGAGCGAGAGTCGACCGCGGAGATCGCCCGGGCGGTGCGGACCCGGTCACCGCTGGCGTTGGCCCTGCTGGACATCGACAAGTTCAAGGGGATCAACGACACCTACGGTCACCTGGTCGGTGACCAGGTGATCAAGGAGATAGCCCGCACGCTGAACAGCGAGCTGCGCGACTATGACCTGGCCGGACGGTTCGGCGGCGAGGAATTCTCGCTGCTGCTGCCGCAGACCCGGGCGGTCGACGCCTTCCGGATCGCCGAACGGGTCCGCGCCACCATCGCCGGGCTGATCATCATCGCTGCCGGCTCCTCCGGCGGCGAACGGGTGCATGTCACGGTGTCGATCGGTGTCGCCGCGCTGGACAGCGGGGACCGGCGCGAATACACCGAGCTGATGGCCGCGGCCGACGCGGCGTTGTACCGGGCCAAGGCCGGCGGCCGTGATCAGGTCCAGATGATCAGCACGACCAGAGGCCTCAGCGCGGTCAGCAGCATCCCGCGCGCAGTCAACGGCGCAGGCGGACCTGCGGCTGACACGTTCAGCGTGTTCCGCCCCCCGGCGAGCCGCGCCGTCAGCTCGTAGGCAGGACGGCGAGGATCGCGGCGCCGCTGGTATGGCACTGCGAGGCGTGGCCTGTCAGCACCTCCAGGTCAGCCTACGCCGCGTCCCAGCTTGCATATTAATGCGTCATGACGAATAATCTTCCAAAACGGCGCCGACGCGAGGGACAGGCCAGGTACATGGGTGCGAGGGTGGCGGTAGCGGGGGCCAGCGGGTACGCCGGAGGGGAACTACTGCGTCTGCTGGCCGGTCATCCGGCCCTCGAGATCGGCCCGGTGGCGGCCGGCAGCAGCGCCGGGACGCCGGTGACCGAGGTGCATCCGCAGCTGACCGGCCACCCCGGCCTCGACGGCAGCGTGTTCACCAGCACCGACCCGGACATCCTGGCCGAGGCCGACCTGCTCTTCACCGCCCTGCCGCATGGGGAGTCCGCGCAGCTGGCCGCCAAGCTCCCGGCTGCGCTGAAGATCATCGACCTGAGCGCCGACTTCAGGCTCGGCGACCCGGCCGCCTGGAGCAGGTATTACCCGACACCGCACGCGGGCCAGTGGACCTACGGCCTGCCCGAGCTGCCCGGGGCTCGCGCCGCGATCAAGGCCTCGAGCACGGTGGCCGCGCCCGGCTGTTATGCCACCGCCTCGATCCTCGCCCTCGCGCCGCTGCTGGCCGCGGGGCTGGCCGACCCCGCCGACATCGTGATCGTCGCCGCCTCGGGCACGTCGGGCGCGGGCCGCTCGGCCCGGCTTAACCTGATCGGCAGCGAGGTCATGGGGTCGATGTCGGCCTACCAGGTCGGGGGCACGCACCGGCATACCCCGGAAATAGAGCAAGCCATTTTTCCCGAACGGACCCGGCTACCTCATCCCAGCCAGGTAACTGTCTCCTTTACGCCCACGCTGGCCCCGATGGCACGCGGCATCCTGGCCACCTGCACCGCCCGCCTGAACCCGGCGACACTGAACCCGGGGACCTCCTCGGACCAGGTCCGGGCCGCGCTGGCGCAGGCGTACGCGGGGGAGCCTTTCGTCCACCTGCTGGCCGAGGGCCGGTGGCCGGCCACCGGTGCGACCTACGGGTCCAACGCCGCCCACCTGCAAGCGGTGGCCGACACCCACGTCGGCCGCGCTATCGTCGTCTGCGCCCTGGACAACCTGGTCAAGGGCGCGGCCGGCCAGGCGATACAGATCGCCAACCTCATGCTCGGCCTGCCGGAAACCGCCGGCCTGACCGCACACGGAGTAGCGCCATGAGCGTGACCGCCCCGCAGGGATTCCGCGCCGCCGGAGTGAAGGCCGGATTGAAATCCTCCGACGACCCGGACGTCGCCGTCGTCCTGAACGACGGACCGTCACGGTCCGCCGCCGCCGTCTTCACCGCCAACCGGGTGCAGGCCGCTCCGGTGACCTGGACCCGCGAGGTCCTGCGGGGTGGCCGGGTCCGGGCTGTGGTGCTCAACTCCGGCGGGGCCAACGCCTGCACCGGGCCGCTCGGCTTCCAGGACACGCACGCCACCGCGGAGCACCTGGCCGCTGCCCTCGGCGAAGGGGCAGGGGAGATCGCTGTCTGCTCGACCGGCCTGATCGGCGAGCGCCTGCCCATGGACAAGCTCCTGCCCGGCGTCGACGCCGCGGTCGCGGAAGCCTCCCGGGCCGGCGGTCTGGCCGCTGCCGACGCGATCAGGACGACCGACACCGTGGTGAAGATCGCCTTCCGGCGCGGCCGGGGCGGCTACACCATCGGCGGGATGGCCAAGGGGGCCGGGATGCTCGCTCCGGCGCTGGCCACCATGTTGTGCGTGCTCACCACCGATGCCGACCTGCCGCCCGCCGAGCTTGATGCCGCGCTGCGGTCGGCTACCGCGGTGACCTTCGACCGGCTGGACTCCGACGGCTGCATGTCCACCAACGACACGGTGCTGCTGCTGGCCAGCGGGGCAGCGGGCGTCACGCCGGCCCGGGCCGATTTCATCGTGACGCTCACCGAGGTATGCGCGGACCTGGCCAGGCAGCTTCAGCTGGACGCCGAGGGCGCCGAGAAGATGATCACGATCGAGGTGGTCGGGGCCGCGTCGGAGGCGGACGCGGTGACCGCCGGACGGGCCGTCGCCCGCAATAACCTGCTCAAGTGCGCCATCGGTGGCGAGGATCCTAACTGGGGCCGGGTGCTGAGCGCGGTCGGCACCACGGACGCGGTCTTCGAACCCGACCGGCTGAACGTGGCGATCAACGGTATCTGGGTCTGCCGCCACGGCGCCGCCGGCGACGAGCGCTCCAAGGTGGACTTGAAGCCGAAGGACGTGACGATCACCGTGGACCTATCCGCGGGGCCGCACTCCGCCGCCATCTTGACCACCGACCTGACCGCCGCCTACGTACACGAGAATTCGGCCTACTCCACATGATCGTGACCAGCGACCTGGTGAACGGCGACGGGCACCTGGGCGCGTCCGCCAAGGCGGCGACCCTGATCGAGGCGCTGCCCTGGCTGAAGCAATTCCACGGCCGGACCGTGGTGATCAAGTATGGCGGGCACGCCATGACCGAGGAACCGCTGCGCCTGGCCTTCGCCCAGGATCTTGTCTTCCTCCGCTACGCCGGGCTGCGCCCGGTGGTGGTGCACGGCGGCGGCCCGCAGATCACCGAGGAACTCGGCCGGCTCGGCGTGCAGTCCACGTTCACCGCGGGGCTCCGGGTCACCACGCCGGAGACGATGGAGGTCGTCCGGATGGTCCTGTCCGGCAAGGTGAACAAGGACCTGGTCGGCCTCATCAACCGGCATGGCCCGTTCGCCGTGGGCATGTCCGGTGAAGATGCCAGTACCTTCACCGCGATCCGCAAGGCGGCGCTCGTCGACGGCCAGAGCGTCGACATCGGCCTGGTCGGCGAGATCGTGCGGACCGACTGCGGCGCGATCGAGGCGCTGCTGGCCGATGGCCGGATCCCGGTCGTGTCGAGCGTGGCCGGGGGAGCCGACGGCGAGGTCTACAACGTGAACGCGGACACCGCCGCCGCCGCGCTCGCGGTGGCCCTGCGCGCGGCCAAGCTCGTGGTGCTCACCGACGTGGCGGGCCTGTACCGGGACTGGCCGTCCTCGGCCGAGGTGATCAGCCAGCTCACCGGCTCCGAGCTCGAACGGCTGCTGCCCGGGCTCTCGGCCGGGATGATCCCCAAGATGGAGGCGTGCCTGACCGCCGTGCGCGGTGGCGTCCCGCGTGCCCATGTCCTTGACGGCCGTCTCAGCCACGCCGTCCTGCTCGAGATCTTTACCGATTCCGGCATCGGCACCATGGTCGTGCAGGAAGGAGCCCCGCAGCAATGAGCGAGACCGAGTCACTGCAGAAACGGTTCGCGGCGGCGATCATGCCGAACTACGGCATGCCCCCGGTGGCGATCAGCCGGGGCGCCGGCTGCCTGGTGTGGGACGCGGACGGGCGTGAGTACCTGGACCTGATCGCCGGGATCGCGGTGAGCTCCCTCGGGCACGCCCACCCGGCCATCGTCGAGGCGGTCAGCCGTCAGGTCGCGACCGTGGCCCACACCTCCAACCTCTTCCTGCACGAGCGCGAGATCGAGCTCGCCGAACGGCTGCTGTGTCTCCTCGGCGGGGACGGGCGGGTTTTTTTCGCGAACTCGGGGGCTGAGGCCAACGAAGCGGCGATCAAGCTCGTGCGGCGCTGTCAGGGACCAGAGCGGCCGGTGATCGTGGCCGCCGAGGGTGGCTTCCACGGCCGGACCATGGGAGCGCTCGCGCTGACCGGCAAGGAGTCCATCCGCGCGCCGTTCGGCCCGTTCGGCCTGACCGTGCGGTTCGTTCCGTTCGGCGACGCCGCCGCGCTGACCGCGGCCGTCGATGCCGACGTGGCGGCCGTTTTCCTCGAACCCTGCCTGGGTGAGGGCGGTGTGGTCCCTGCCCCCGCGGGTTACCTGCGCGCCGCACGCGAGATCTGCGACCGCACCGGCGCGCTGCTCGTGCTCGACGAGGTGCAAAGCGCCATCGGACGGACCGGGATCTGGTTCGCGCACCAGGCCGAGGGCGTGCGGCCCGACGTGCTGACCCTGGCCAAGGGCCTCGGCGGCGGTCTTCCGATCGGGGCCTGCGTGGGCCTCGGCGGGTGCGGCACCGGTTTCGCCAAGGGCGACCACGGGTCCACCTTCGGCGGCAACCCGGTCGCCTGCGCCGCGGCCCTGGCGGTGCTCGAGGTGATCGAGCGGGACGGCCTGCTGGCTCATGTCACCGACGTCGGCGCCCAGCTGGCGGCGGGCCTCGGCGCGATCGGGCACCCGCTGGTGGCGAGCGTGCGCGGCACCGGGCTCTGGCTGGCCGTGGTGCTGACGGCTGAGGTGGCCGCGCAGGTGGAGGCGGCCGCCCGGCAGGCCGGGTTCCTGGTGAACGCGGTCCAGCCGAACGCGGTCAGGCTGGCGCCGCCGCTGATCTTGTCCGCCGCCCAGGCTGGCCGCCTCGTCGCCGCGCTGCCCGGCATCCTCGACGCGGTGCAGGGGGCCTGATGCCGAGGCACTTCCTGCGGGACGACGATCTCACGCCCGATGAGCAGGCCGGGGTGCTCGACCTGGCCGAAGAGATGAAAAAGGACAGGTTCGGGCGGCAGCCACTGGCCGGACCGCGCGCGGTGGCCGTGCTTTTCGACAAGCCGTCGCTGCGCACCAGGGTGTCGTTCGCCGTCGGCATCGCCGAGCTCGGCGGGCACCCGCTGCTCATCGACACCCAGACGACCCACATGGGCCGGGGCGAGACAATCGAGGACGTCTCCCGGGTGCTGACCAGGCAGGTTGCCGCGATCGCCTGGCGTACCTCCGGTCAGGAGCGGATCGAGGCACTGGCCTCGGTCGCGACCGTGCCGGTGGTCAACGCGCTCACCGATCAGTTCCATCCCTGCCAGGTTCTCGCCGACCTGCAGACGATCCGGGCCCACGGCGGCTCGCTGGCTGGCCGGACGCTGACCTTCCTCGGCGACGGCGCGAGCAACATGGCGCACTCGTACCTGCTCGGCGGGGCGACCGCCGGGATGACAGTGCGCATCGGCGCACCGGAGGCCTTCCGCCCCGGCCCCGCGGTGATGGCCGCCGCCGAGCAGATCGCCCGCCGCACCGGCGGGCAGGTCGCGTGCTACACCGACCCCCGGACGGCATGCCAGGACGCCGACGTGATCGCGACCGACGTGTGGACTTCGATGGGGACAGAAGGTGAGCGGACGCAGCGGCTGGCCGCCTTCGGCGCCGACGGGACCGGTGCGGACTACCGGCTGGACGGTCCGAAGCTGGCGCTGGCCCGGCCCGGCTGCCTGGTCCTGCACTGCCTGCCGGCGCACCGCGGTGAAGAGATCAGCGCCGAGGTGCTCGACGGACCGAACAGCACGGTCTGGGAACAGGCGGAGAACCGGCTGCACGCGCAGAAGGCACTGCTGACCTGGCTGCTGGAGCGGGCATGACCCCGGTGACCAAGACGGCTAGGCACGCGCGGATCGCCGCTATCCTCGCCCGCGAGCAGGTCCGCTCGCAAGAGGAGCTGGCCGACCTGCTCGAGCGTTACGCCAGCGTGCATGTGACTCAGGCGACCCTGTCCCGTGACCTCGACGAGCTCGGCGTGGTGCGGCTGCGGGCCACCGGCGGCGCGCTCGTCTACGCGTTGCCTGAGGAGCCGGGTGGCCCGGGCTCGCGCCCAGGCGGCGCCCAGAACACGCAGGTACCCGCGGACCACCGCGGGCCCCCCAGACAGCGGGAGAACACAGCGGAGTCCGCGCGTGACGCGCGGCTGGCGCGGTACCTGGGTGAGCTGATGACCTCGGCCGAGGCGAGTGGGAACCTCGTCGTCCTGCGGACGCCGGCCGGGGCCGCGCAGTTCCTCGCCTCCGTCATCGACCATGCGGCCCTGCCGTCGATCCTCGGCACCGTGGCCGGCGATGACACGGTCCTGATCATCGCGCGTGACCCGGCGGGCGGCGACGCCCTGGCGGCGGACTTCCTGCGCCGCGCCGAACGCCGACGATGATCGCCTCCGGCCACCCGCCACCGGTTCGTCGTTGCGATAAAACTGAGGCATTGGTGCGATAGAAAGAAGGACTGTGGAAACACCGGAACAGGCGCCAGGGGAGTCGACGCGGCTGTGGGGCGGACGGTTCGGTGCCGGGCCTGCCGACGCGCTGGCCCGGCTATCGGTCAGCGTGCAGTTCGACTGGCGGCTGGCCCGGTACGACCTGCGCGCCTCTCGCGCCCACGCTCGGATGCTGCACCAGGCCAGCCTGCTGACCGAGGATGAGCTAAGCGCCATGCTCAATGCCCTCGATGACCTGGACCGGGCGTGCGCGACCGGGGCGTTCCGGCCGACCATCAGCGACGAGGATGTGCATACCGCGCTGGAGCGAGGGTTGCTCGAACGGCTCGGCGCGCTCGGCGGCAAGCTGCGGGCCGGCCGCAGCCGCAACGACCAGGTCGCCACCGACTTGCGGCTGTACCTGCGGGACAATGCCCGGCTGGTCGCGAGCAGGCTGGCCGAGCTCGAGACCGCGCTGATCGACCAGGCGGCGGGATGCGGTGATGTGGCCGCCCCCGGCATGACCCACCTGCAGCACGCCCAGCCGGTGCTGTTCGGCCATCAGCTGCTCGCGCACGTCCAGGCGTTCGCCCGCGACGTCAGCCGGCTGCGGGACTGGGACAAGCGCGCCGCGGTCAGCCCGCTCGGGTCCGGTGCGCTGGCCGGGTCCTCGCTGCCGGTCGACCCGCAGGTGCTCGCCGCCGATCTCGGTTTCGCCGAGGCGGCGCCGAACTCCATGGACGCGGTCAGCGACCGTGACTTCGCGGCCGAATTCTGCTTCGCGGCGGCGCTGATCGGGGTGCACCTGTCCCGGCTCGGCGAGGAGATCGTGCTCTGGTCGTCGGCGGAGTTCGGCTGGGTCGAGATCGACGATGCCTACGCGACCGGTTCCTCGATCATGCCGCAGAAGAAGAACCCGGACGTGGCCGAGCTGGCCCGGGGCAAGGCGGGGCGCCTGATCGGCGGGCTGACCGGCCTGCTCGTGACGCTGAAGGGCCTGCCGCTCACCTACAACCGGGATCTGCAGGAGGACAAGGAGCCGGTCTTCGACGCGGTCGACACGCTCCTGCTCGTGCTCCCGGCCATGGCCGGCCTGATCGCGACGCTGCGGATCAATCCCGGCAAGCTGAGTCGCGGCGCGTCGGTCGGGTTCACGCTCGCCACCGATCTGGCCGAGTACCTGGTGCGCCGCGGCGTCCCGTTCCGTGAGGCGCACGAGGTGGTCGGGCACCTGGTGGTGTGGTGCCAGGTCCACGACTGCGACCTGGACGAGGTGAGCGACGCCGATCTGGCCAAGGTCTCGGAGTACCTGACGCCCGACGTCCGCCAGGTGCTGACGGTCCAGGGTGCCCTGGCGGCGCGTCGGGGTCACGGCGGCACGGCACCGGTACGGGTCGCCGAGCAGCTCGCCGCGTTGCGGGCGACGGTTCAGGGCCACGCCGCCTGGGCCCAGGACGTGGGGTAGCGGCAGGTGCCGATCTCGCGCGACTTCTTTGCCCGGCCTGCCGCCGAGGTCGCGCCGGAGCTGCTCGGTTGCGTCCTGGAGCACGAGACGGTGGCCGGCCTGGTCGCGGTCGAGCTCACCGAGGTCGAGGCGTACGCGGGCCAGGCCGATCCGGCGTCCCACGCCTACCGGGGCCAGACCCGGCGGAACGCGGTCATGTTCGGGCCGCCCGGCCATGCCTACGTGTACTTCACCTATGGCATGCACTTTTGCGTCAACCTGGTCTGCCAGGGGGAAGACAGCGCGTCTGCCGTCCTGCTGCGGGCGGGGGCGGTCGTCGCGGGGGAGGACCTGGCCCGGGCGCGCCGGTCGGGCCGCAAGCCGGGCCGCAAGCCAGGCGACGCGCCGGACCAGGTCCGGCTCGCCTCGCGTAACCTGGCTCGCGGGCCAGCCAGGCTCTGCCGGGCGCTCGACATCGACAGGTCGCTGGACGGCGCGGACGTTTGCCTGGCCTCCTCACCGCTCCGCGTCCGCGGGCCAGCTCAGGGCGCACGCACCACGGTTCGTTCGGAAGACATAGCGTGCGGTCCCCGGGTCGGGGTCTCCCGGGGCGCCGAGGTGCCGTGGCGGTTCTGGTTCGCGGGCGATCCGACCGTCTCCGCTTACCGTCCGCATGTGCCCAGGCAACGGAAACTGGTTACCCCCTAGGGACCGAAGATGGGACCATGCAGGCGTGGACGACATCATCGACGAACTCTCCTGGCGGGGCCTGCTCGCCGACACCACCAACCTCGACGAGCTGCGTGCGGCGCTGAATTTCGGTCGGGTCACGGTGTACTGCGGCTTCGATCCGACCGCGGCCGGGCTGCACATCGGCAATCTCGTGCAGCTGATGACGCTGCGCCGCCTGCAGCTCGCCGGACACCGCCCGATCGGGCTGGTTGGCGGGGCGACCGGGCTGATCGGCGACCCGAGCGGCAAGTCGGCCGAGCGGGTGCTGAACCCGCGGGAGGTGGTGGACCAGTGGGTGCAGCGGATCCGCGGTGAGGTATCCAGGTTCCTCGACTTCGACGCGGGCCCGGCCAGCGCGCTGATCGCGAGCAACCTGGACTGGACCGGGCCGATGCCGGTGCTTGAGTTCCTGCGAGATATCGGCAAGCACTTCTCGGTCAACCGGATGCTGGACCGGGAGGCGGTCAAGGCCAGGCTGGAAAGCGGCGGGATCAGCTACACCGAGTTCAGCTACCAGCTCCTCCAGGCGCTGGACTACCTGGAGCTTTACCGGCGGTACGGCTGCACCCTGCAGGTCGGCGGCAGCGACCAGTGGGGCAACCTGGTCGCCGGGGTTGGACTGATCAGGTCGGTGCAGGGTGCGTCCGTGCACGCGCTGGCCACGCCGCTGATCACCAAGCCGGATGGGACCAAGTACGGCAAGACCGAGGGGGGAGCCATCTGGCTCAGCGCCGACCTGATGCCACCGTACGCGTTCTACCAGTTCTGGCTGAACGTGTCCGACGCCGAAGTGCCCGGCCTGCTGCGGGTGTTCAGCTTCCGGTCTCGCGAGGAGATCGAGCAGCTGACGCGCGAGAGTAGCGAACGGCCGGCCGCCCGGACGGGCCAGCGCGCGCTGGCCCAGGAGCTAACCACGCTCGTCCACGGCGCCGAGGAAACCCGTCGCGCGATCGCGGCCAGTCAGGCCCTGTTCGGCCGCAGCGACCTGGCCGAGGTGGACGAGCAGACCCTGGCGGCCGCGGTGGCGGAAGTGCCTTCCGTTCAGGTGTTCGCCGGGGCCGACCCGCAGACCCTGCCGACAGTGGTCGACCTGATGGCCGAGCTCAAGATGGTACCGAGCAAGTCAGCGGCCAGGAGGGCGATCATGGAGGGCGGCGCTTACCTGAACAACCGCAAAGTGACGTCGGAGGATGCGGTTCCCGGCCGAGCAGATTTGTTGTGCGGTCGTTACCTGATCCTGCGGGTGGGCAAGCGCACGGTCGGCGCAGTCGAAGTGGTGTCCAGTTGACCCATTCATGCGCCGCTATCGAACGCTCTGAGCGTAAACGCGAGGCTCGAATGGCGGCTGTCGCGTCTTGTGCCGGAAGAAATTCCGCGGCGATTAGCCGGGTCCGGATGCCGTCCGGCCCGCTCCGTTCGGCGGAGTACCAGCGCATCCGTTCGGTAACATCCCGTCTGACCTGCCGTAACATCCCGTATCCAACCTCGATTTGACGAAGGTGCTCCTCACCCCTAGAGTTCTCCTTGCCCGAGGGGATGGACGCGGAAGCGGTCCAGGTCCAGGGAAGCCACCAGGAAGTCCTACTGAAAAGGTCGACGCCGTGCGCGCCGGTCCGGACAGGAGGTAGTCTGATGGTGAGGCAAAGTTCAAGGGTTAGCAAAGTTCTAGCGAACCGAGTTGACATGAGATTCTGAGCCTGGTAATGTAGAGTGGTTGCCCCGGACAGAAACGAAAGTTTCACGAAGGTGCGCGCCCGTTTCTTGAGAACTCAACAGCGTGCTAAAAGCCAGTGCACTTTAAAGCACCAAAACCTCGTCAGTGAGGCGGCTCGTGACTATCACGGACTGATCTCACTACGATGGCCATGATCACTTCCGGAACCGATCTTTAGACCGGTCGAGGAGGTTCTCTTATGTCAACAATCCGTTAGCAATAGCTGCGGTTGTTAATAGACATTCAACGGAGAGTTTGATCCTGGCTCAGGACGAACGCTGGCGGCGTGCTTAACACATGCAAGTCGAGCGGAAAGGCCCTTCGGGGTACTCGAGCGGCGAACGGGTGAGTAACACGTGAGTAATCTGCCCTTAGCTCTGGGATAGCTCCGGGAAACCGGGATTAATACCAGATACGACCACTTTAGACATCTGCTGTGGTGGAAAGAATTTCGGCTAGGGATGAGCTCGCGGCCTATCAGCTTGTTGGTGGGGTAACGGCCTACCAAGGCGACGACGGGTAGCCGGCCTGAGAGGGCGACCGGCCACACTGGGACTGAGACACGGCCCAGACTCCTACGGGAGGCAGCAGTGGGGAATATTGCGCAATGGGCGAAAGCCTGACGCAGCGACGCCGCGTGGGGGATGAAGGCCTTCGGGTTGTAAACCCCTTTCAGCAGGGACGAAGCGAAAGTGACGGTACCTGCAGAAGAAGCGCCGGCTAACTACGTGCCAGCAGCCGCGGTAACACGTAGGGCGCAAGCGTTGTCCGGAATTATTGGGCGTAAAGAGCTCGTAGGCGGTCTGTTGCGTCCGCTGTGAAAACTCGGGGCTTAACCCCGAGCCTGCAGTGGATACGGGCAGACTAGAGGTAGGTAGGGGAGAATGGAATTCCCGGTGTAGCGGTGAAATGCGCAGATATCGGGAGGAACACCGGTGGCGAAGGCGGTTCTCTGGGCCTTACCTGACGCTGAGGAGCGAAAGCGTGGGGAGCGAACAGGATTAGATACCCTGGTAGTCCACGCTGTAAACGTTGGGCGCTAGGTGTGGGATCCTTCCACGGATTCCGTGCCGCAGCTAACGCATTAAGCGCCCCGCCTGGGGAGTACGGCCGCAAGGCTAAAACTCAAAGGAATTGACGGGGGCCCGCACAAGCGGCGGAGCATGTTGCTTAATTCGACGCGACGCGAAGAACCTTACCAAGGTTTGACATACAGGGAAAAGCCGTAGAGATATGGTGTCCGTAAGGGTCCTGTACAGGTGGTGCATGGCTGTCGTCAGCTCGTGTCGTGAGATGTTGGGTTAAGTCCCGCAACGAGCGCAACCCTCGTCCTATGTTGCCAGCGGATAATGCCGGGGACTCATAGGAGACTGCCGGGGTCAACTCGGAGGAAGGTGGGGATGACGTCAAGTCCTCATGCCCCTTATGTCTTGGGCTGCAAACATGCTACAATGGCCAGTACAAAGGGTTGCGAGACCGCAAGGTGGAGCGAATCCCAAAAAGCTGGTCTCAGTTCGGATTGGGGTCTGCAACTCGACCCCATGAAGTCGGAGTCGCTAGTAATCGCAGATCAGCAACGCTGCGGTGAATACGTTCCCGGGCCTTGTACACACCGCCCGTCACGTCACGAAAGTAGGTAACACCCGAAGCCGGTGGCCTAACCCGTAAGGGAGGGAGCCGTCGAAGGTGGGATCTGCGATTGGGACGAAGTCGTAACAAGGTAGCCGTACCGGAAGGTGCGGCTGGATCACCTCCTTTCTAAGGAGCAACTGGCGCGGCCTCGTAAGAGGGCGCGTCCAGAGTCATGTCTCGGGCGAATGTCCCGAGATGACAGCTCACTGTGGAGCACTGGTTATTTGGTCAGCTCGTCGGCAAAGTCAGTTAGTACATCCTCTGGGATGGAAGAGTGGTCGGCGGTGACGGTCTGGTCTAGCACGCTGTTGAGTCCTGAGGGAACGGGCACTTTCCATCCCTTATCAGGACCGGGACACCCCGCCGCGGATGCGGAGGTGCGTGTTCCGGGACCGCCCGTATCTTGAGAACTGCATAGTGGACGCGAGCATCAAATTGTAGTCGCCAAGTTAATAAGGGCACACGGTGGATGCCTTGGCACTAGGAGCCGAAGAAGGACGTTGGAGCCTGCGATAAGCCCCGGGAAGTCGGCAACCAGACATTGATCCGGGGATTTCCGAATAGGGAAACCTGTTGGGCGTAATTGCCCATCACCCCTGTCTGAACACATAGGACAGGTGGAGGTAACGCGGGGAAGTGAAACATCTCAGTACCCGCAGGAAGAGAAAGCAACCGCGATTCCGTGAGTAGTGGTGAGCGAAAACGGAAGAGGCCAAACCAGTCACGTGTTAAAGCTAGCAGGCGTTGCGTGGCCGGGGTAGCGGGACCGCTCAGCTGGAGCTGCTGATCTGGCAGAGAGTTACAAATCGTTTGGGTAGTGGAAGACGTTGGAAAGCGTCGGCACAGAGGGTGATACCCCCGTACGCGAAACTCAGACGACTCTCGAGCGGTATCCCAAGTAGCACGGAGCCCGAGAAATTCCGTGTGAATCCGGGAGGACCACCTCCTAAGCCTAAATACTCCCTAGTGACCGATAGTGAACCAGTACCGTGAGGGAAAGGTGAAAAGCACCCCGGTGAGGGGTCGTGAAATAGTACCTGAAACCGTGTGCCTACAAGCCGTGGGAGCGTTCCAGTTTCGACTGGAGTGAAGTGACCGCGTGCCTTTTGAAGAATGAGCCTGCGAGTTACGATATGTGGCAAGGTTAACCCGTGAGGGGCAGCCGTAGCGAAAGCGAGTCTGAATAGGGCGTCTGAGTCGCATGTTGTAGACCCGAAGCGGAGTGATCTACCCATGGCCAGGTTGAAGCGCGGGTAAGACCGCGTGGAGGACCGAACCCACCAGGGTTGAAAACCTGGGGGATGAGCTGTGGGTAGGGGTGAAAGGCCAATCAAACTCCGTGATAGCTGGTTCTCCCCGAAATGCATTTAGGTGCAGCGTCGCGTGTTTCTTACCGGAGGTAGAGCTACTGGTTGGTCTAAGGGGCCTACAAGCTTACTAAAATCAGCCAAACTCCGAATGCCGGTAAGTTAGAGCGCGGCAGTGAGACTGCGGGCGATAAGGTTCGTAGTCGAGAGGGAAACAACCCAGATCACCAGCTAAGGCCCCTAAGCGTGTGCTAAGTGGGAAAGGATGTGGAGTCGCAGAGACAACCAGGAGGTTGGCTTAGAAGCAGCCACCCTTGAAAGAGTGCGTAATAGCTCACTGGTCAAGTGATTCTGCGCCGACAATTTAGCGGGGCTCAAGCACACCGCCGAAGCTGTGGCATTCATGCGATATCCCGGCCCTTTGTGGTTAAGGTGGATGGCGTTCTGTTGATCTCTGTAGCTTCGGCTTCAGACATCTTGAACGTGGCCGCTGGTTACCTTTAGGGTCCAGGAGTGTGGATGGGTAGGGGAGCGTCGTGTGGCAAGGGAAGCAGCGGAGTGATCCAGCTGTGGATGCTACACGAGTGAGAATGCAGGCATGAGTAGCGAAAGAGGAGTGAGAAACTCCTCCGCCGAATGACCAAGGGTTCCTGGGGCAGGCTAATCCGCCCAGGGTAAGTCGGGACCTAAGGCGAGGCCGACAGGCGTAGTCGATGGACAACGGGTTGATATTCCCGTACCCGCGTAAGTGCGCCAATGCCGAGGCTGACGATGCTAAGCACATGACGTCGGTGAGCCCTTCGGGGCGATCTGACTGAATCTGCGACCCAGACTAGTATTAGGCAAGCTGAAGGGGTGACGCAGGAGGGTAGCTCTACCGGGCGATGGTAGTCCCGGAGTAAGGGTGTAGGGCGTCGTGTAGGCAAATCCGCACGGCACATAGCCTGAGACCTGACGCCGAGCCAATTATGGTGAAGTGAGTAATCCCATGCTGCCAAGAAAAACCTCGCAGCGAGCACTTAAGCGGCCCGTACCCTAAACCGACTCAGGTGGTCAGGTAGAGAATACCAAGGCGATCGGGTGAACCGTGGTTAAGGAACTAGGCAAATTATCCCCGTAACTTTGGGAGAAGGGGAGCCGTGTCCGGTGATGGAGTTTTCCTCCTGAGCTGGGTGCGGTCGCAGATACCAGGGAGAAGCGACTGTTTACTAAAAACACAGGTCCGTGCAAAGTCGCAAGACGACGTATACGGACTGACGCCTGCCCGGTGCCGGAACGTTAAGGGGACGGGTTAGTGGCCTTCGGGCCGCGAAGCTCAGAACTTAAGCGCCGGTAAACGGCGGTGGTAACTATAACCATCCTAAGGTAGCGAAATTCCTTGTCGGGTAAGTTCCGACCTGCACGAATGGCGTAACGACTTCTCCACTGTCTCAACCACGGACCCGGCGAAATTGCACTACGAGTAAAGATGCTCGTTACGCGCAGCAGGACGGAAAGACCCCGGGACCTTCACTGCAGCTTGACATTGGTGTTTGGGACGTCTTGTGTAGGATAGGTGGGAGACTTTGAAGCGAGCACGCTAGTGCTGGTGGAGTCATCGGTGAAATACCACTCTGGTCGTTCTGGATGTCTAACCTAGGTCCGTTATCCGGATCAGGGACAGTGTCTGGTGGGTAGTTTAACTGGGGCGGTTGCCTCCTAAAAGGTAACGGAGGCGCCCAAAGGTACCCTCAGCCTGGTCGGCAACCAGGTGTCGAGTGTAAGTGCACAAGGGTGCTTGACTGTGAGACAGACATGTCGAGCAGGAGCGAAAGCTGGGACTAGTGATCCGGCGGTGGCATGTGGAAGCGCCGTCGCTTAACGGCTAAAAGGTACCCCGGGGATAACAGGCTGATCTTCCCCAAGAGTCCATATCGACGGGATGGTTTGGCACCTCGATGTCGGCTCGTCGCATCCTGGGGCTGGAGCAGGTCCCAAGGGTTGGGCTGTTCG